>BNJS01001345.1_pt1 | contig 153123 bp, 159 predicted proteins | sample 8540461 | NCBI WGS metagenome assembly BNJS01 (sample SAMD00202454, study PRJDB9452) | human saliva metagenome | isolation source: human saliva | place: Japan | reverse complement strand
CCGTAAAATGCAATAATAAGTTGAACATTGATGACTAAAAATCTATATCATGAAGCTGTCTGTCGATATATAAGGTCAAGCTCATCTTCGAATACTTCATCCGGTGTACGATAATTTAATATTTTACGTGGTAAGCTGTTACACCATATTTCTATGTCAGAAATATAGTTTACATCAAAGTCACTGATACGTTTACCTTTTGGGATAAATCTTCGTATAATGCCATTATGACGTTCATTAGTTCCTTTTTCACATGACGTGTATGGATGTGTATAAAAAACGAGAGTCTCGGCTAATTCTTCAAGTTCAGATAACCTCGAAAACTCAGAACCATTGTCTGTCGTGATGATCTTGAACACTTAACTGAAATGCTCGCTATATGTGAGTCTACATAGGCAATCATATGCCGTTCTTTTGTTTTGCTGATAGATAATCACTAGGTGTTGGCATATCCGTTCCATCAAGAACTGCTACATCTGGTAAGTCAACAGCATCTATTTCTTTTGGCGTAAATGTTGGAATATCATTCATTAGTATTTATACTTTTTTACCTTTTTCTATTTTTTCAGCAGCAGGCTGTGGTTTCCCTCCTACTTTTACTCGTCTTACACCTCTGTATGTTCCACCTTTAGCGATAGTATCACCTCCTAATACTTAAATATAAAATCTCCCTTCAATAAACAATATTGTTTACTGTAGGGAGATTTTAGTTTAACTATGTTTGTCTAAAAATAGAAAAGATCCTCAAATTTCTTTTCTAAAGCAATGCAAAGTATCAAAGCTAATTTAGCAGTGGGGTTAAATTGACCAGTTTCAATTGAGCTGATTGTGTTTCTTGAAACACCCACCTCATCAGCTAACTGTTGTTGTGAATAGCCTTTTTCTTTTCTGACTTCTTTTAAATGATTTTTGAGAACTAGTTCATCATCCATAATCCATCACTACTTCAATGTTATAAGGCTAGCTACAAATAAGGCAATTCCTATAATCGCCATAAGTATCCCCACTAACAATTGCTTTCTTTCTTTTAGTTTTGCATACTTTACAAGTTCTTTCGTTGCTTCAATACTAAAATAAATACTTAGTATTCCATAATTAAAGGAATTGAAGAAAAAAGCTTCAATTCCAAATAGGATGGCAGCAACAGCTAATCCGATTTGGCTGGAAACTTCACCTGCTTTTTTAAAAATATCAACCATCATCTCATCGTGATATTTATACTCCTCACGACTTTTCGCTAAAACTTCATCTCTCTTCATATTCATTCTCCTTTATCCTTTTGCCAAGTTTACTTGGTATTTATATTATATCATGCCAAGTTTTATTGTCAATAGGTTAGAATAAATATTTTACTTTTCGTATGATATTCTTTAATACCCCTTTGAACCCTTTTTTTGCGCGTGAGAGGGCGGCACCGTTGGTAGGGAAATCACTCGTAGAGATTAAGACTCCCCTCCACACGTAAAACTATCCTCCAAATCTATCTCTACTCTTTGTATGAATCTTTGAGTGACAAGATTTATAAAGACTTATTAGATTATCTTCGTCATTAGTTCCACCACGAGAAAGAGGAAGCATGTGATGTACTTCCTCTACCTTTTTATCTTTTAATGCAAAATTGAATTAGCTATTTCCTTCTTCAAGTCTACCAACTTATCTATTTTTTTCTTATTTGTACATTATTATATTCCACTAATTGTTCATTTATATTTTACACTTTACATTATGGCTATTAAACACTTTAAATATAAACCTAAAATAATACAAACTTGACAATGGATTTGAGTTTACGCATTTTATGAAAAACTAAACGTACACATCCCTTTGATATATTCTGTGCTAATAATGGTATAGAGCACAAACTTATACGCCCCAGAACACCTAGACATAACGGTAAGGTAGAACGTAGTCATAGAAACGACAATGAACGATTTTACAGTAACTTAATCTTCTATTCATATGATGATTTGATTATACAAATGAAAAAGATATTTATATAAGTCTAACAGATTGCCTATGCAGGTTTTAGGTTGGTTATCTCCTATTGAAATTAGAGAAATAATGGTTGAAGAATAATCTCCAACCATTATACCAAATTTCTATTATTTTCTCTCAAAAATGTCTCGCATCATTTACAAACATACACTCTTTCATAAATCAATAAAAGCATTTATAGGGTATTTATTTATTAATTGTACATTGCAATATCAATTTACGAATTTTTATTAAAACATTCACATCAATATATTCTTACTTATATATTATTCTTTCATCTATAGATGCAAGGTCCTGACAACCAGTCAATACCATGGCCGCCTCCAGGTCTGCCTTCAGCCTTGAAATATACATTTCAACCCCTTGAGTCTGACCACCAAAGGAAGCAGTTATAAAAGGTCTGCCTATTAGACAGGCATCGGCACCCAAGGCCAACATCTTTAAAACGTCCACACCTGTCCTGATACCGCCGTCTACAAATACTTTAATCCTTCCATCTACAGCCTTGGCAATTTCAGGTAGTACATCCGCAGTTCCAGGAGTATAATCTTGAACCCTACCGCCATGGTTAGAAACAACTATACCATAAACTCCGGCCTCAACTGCCATAAGGGCCTCATCAGGAGTCATTATACCCTTTAAGATAAATGGAAGGTCCGTTGAATTTACAAGCTCTCTTATTTCATCTATATTCTTAGCATAGACAGGCGTACCATGCAGCTTAAGTGTAACTAGACCACATGCATCTAGGTCTACACCAACAGCTATTGCACCTGCCTTTTCTGCCTTTTTAATCTTTTCTATTATATTACCATTTTCCCATGGCTTAATAAATACAATACCAGCCCCATCGTACTTTTCCATCACCTCTAGGTTGTCTAGTAGTATCTGAGGTACTGCTGTATCCCCTACCATAGCATAGGTACCCATATTTTTGCAGCCTTCTATTACAGGCTCAATATATTCCTTTTCAGTAACTAGGCCCCCCATATTAAGGATTGTACCCGTTATAGGTGCTGCCATCACAGGTAGGTCTAGCTTCTTTCCAAATAGGTCTATAGACATATCCGGTTCAGCCACCTTATGGATGACTCTCATATTAAGCTTTATCCTGTCTAGGGCTTCAACATTTTCTATAAAGGCCTTACCTGTGCCCTTACCACCCATACCTGGAACCTGGCCACGACAGGCAACACCATCACATACCCTACAGACCTTACATGATCCATTATACTTTTCTCTTGCCCTATCTAGCATTTCCTGTATTCCATATCCATACCTCCATATACACATATATAGGTCAACCTTGAAGATTCTTCAAAAAGCTATTCCTATGTATCTTTGTTCTACCAAATTTTTCTAGACCCTGGTAGTGGTCCCTAGTGCCGTAGCCCTTATTCGAAGCAAATCCATAACCTGGATATTCCTTGTCATAATCTACCATCATCCTATCCCTAGTAACCTTGGCTACTATACTTGCCGCAGCAATTGATATAGACTTGGCATCCCCCTTTATAATTGGTAGCTGTGGAATATCTACTCCTGGTATCCTTACTGCATCATTTAAGAGACAATCTACATCCACTTCTAGCCTTTCTAAAGCCCTTTTCATGGCTATATAGGTTGCGTTTAAGATGTTGTGTTCATCTATTTCATTATTGTCTGCCATGCCTATGCCATAGTCTATCGCTTCATTTATTATTGTATCGTATAGGGACTCCCTCTTTTCCTCTGACAGCTTTTTAGAGTCATTTATACCTGGAATCCTGGCATTTGGCTTAAGAACTACAACTGCAGCCACTACTGGTCCAGCCAAGGGTCCCCTGCCAACCTCATCAAGTCCTGCTACAAATACTGCCCCATTTTTATAGCACTCATTTTCGTAGTAATTTAGGAGGTCTAACCTTTCTTCCTCTGCCTGAATCCTGATTAGGGCCTTCTTCAGCTTGTCACATATGGCCTGGACAGACTTCCTCTCATCAGCTGAAAAAACCTCTATAAAATCTAGGTATTCCTCCTGGGTAATCCTGTCAGCCAGGTCCTTTATTTCCTTGGTCTTTAATTTATTTATTTGGCTTAGGTCTAAATCCTTTAGCATATAAACCTCCCTATCTAATCCGTAATTGAAATTTACTGATTCATTACTTATCTTCATAAGTAGTCAACTATAGATACTATTTCACCATGCCTATAGTAAACCCTAGGCACACGTCTACTCATCATACACATAACCTCATGGGCTATTGAATCACAATCCCTTGCTACATCATCCACGGAAACTAGGTCATCACCAAAGACTAGGACATCATCATTTACCTTAACATCCATATCCATAGGCACCCTGACCATAGACTGGTCCATACATATCCTACCAACTATAGAGCACTTTACCCCATTGATATATACATATGGATTTCTCCTCCCCTCAAGAAGCCGTCCGCATAGCCGGCTGCTATACTTACTATTTTTTCCCTTACAGTTGTGAAGTAGATTCTACCATAGCTGATTGATGTACCAGCGTCTAGTATCTTGACATTGGAAACCTTAGCCTTAAAGGCCATAACTGGCTTAATATCTATAGAATAATTAACCTCATTTGATGGGTAGACACCGTACTGGATTATACCTGGCCTAACCATATCGTATTTTTCATCACAGTCCAGGATTTCTGCACTGTTAGAGCAGTGTATATAGTCAATCTCTACACCCATATCTTTTATTTTTTCAACCATCTCTGAAAACCTATGTGTCTGTAAATTTTCAAATTCCTTATTTCTGGCATCAGCAGTGGCAAAGTGGGTATACATACCCTCTAGTATTATGCCTTCTAGCTCACTAATTTCCTTTATTTCAGCTGCTATCTCTTCAACCTTATCATCTAGGACTACGTAGCCTAACCTTGACATGCCCGTATCTAATTTCAGATGGATCTTTGCCTTAATTCCAATTTCCCTAGCAACCTTGTCTATTTCCTGGGCTAATTCAAGGTCAAATACCGTCATAGATACATTATTCCTAATGGAATCCTCTATTGTCATAGGATTTGTATAGCCAAGATTTAAGATAGGCTTAGTTATTCCATGGTCTCTTAGCTCTAGAGCCTCATTTAGCCTGGCAACTGCAAAAAAATCTGCGCCTAATTCTTCATAAAACCTGGCTATTTCAACTGCCCCATGTCCATAAGCATTTGACTTTATTACCATACACATCTTTGTGCCTTCAGGTATCTTATTCTTTATCCCCTTAAAGTTGTACTCCAAATTATCCAAATTTATTTCCAACCAATTTGAGGCCTTATTTACCAATTTTTTCATCTAATTCCTCCCATTCGATAACTTTTCAATCGGTGGATTTCTATAATATATTACCTATAGTAATTATATTTTTAATTTTTTTTCTAGTCAAGCACCGAGAATAATTTATCAAGCTAGATTGAAGGCATCTCTAATACTATTTTACCAATCTTACCTTCCCTAAACTCATTTAGGACCGTAGTTGCTATCCTAGTATAGTCAAGCTCCCTATTACCAAGTATAAAGCCCCTCTTCCTACCAATGGCTTCCATAGTATCAATACCCTGTGGACCAATAGATTCTAGCTTATATCTCTCCATCAAAAGGTCTGGGGCAATCTCCATCAACTTCTCAATTAGCCTTAGGCCTAGAGTCTCAACATCTAGTATTTCATCCTTAATTGCCCTTGTAAAGGCAAGGTTTAAGGCTACTTCCTGGTCTTCAAACTTTGGCCAAAGTATACCTGGAGTATCTAAAAGCTCCATGTCACCCCTGATTTTAACCCACTGCTTGCCCTTGGTAACACCAGGCCTATCTCCAGTCTGAGTTGACCTTCTACCAGATAGTTTATTGATTAGGGATGACTTACCAACATTTGGTATACCAACTATCATAATCCTGATAGCCCTCTCTCTTCTTCCCTTTTCAGCCAGGCCTTCCATCATTGACCTAGTAACAGCCTTGCACTCACTGATTACCTTATTAACACCTGTGCCAGTCATTGCATTGATTGGGATGGCCTTTACACCTTCTTTGGCGAAATATGCCACCCAAGCATCTATGGCAGACTTTTCACACATATCCGCCTTGTTCAACAGGACTATCCTAGGCTTATCACCTACTAGCCTATCAATGTCAGGATTCTTGCTGCTAAGTGGTATTCTAGCATCTAGGAGTTCTATTACCACGTCTACTAGCTTTAAATTATTCTGTACTAGCTCCCTGGTTTTCTTCATGTGACCAGGATACCAGTTTATATTTAGGTTATCATCCCTCAAATATTCATCGTTATAGCTCATACTTCCTCCTTCCTATGACCATTTTGTCATAGCTGGGCTTGAGAAAGCCCTTTTATTTCAATCCAAGGACCCCATTGTTCCCGGACTCTTTACACTAAAAAAGGGCATCCTGAGACACCCTAATTTACTAATATACATACTTGTATATGCTAGATTATTTTCTTTTGCCTCTAGCTTCTTTGATCTTAGCAGCCTTACCAACTCTACCTCTGATATAGTTGATCTTAGCTCTTCTAACCTTACCAAATCTTGTAACTTCAATCTTTTCAATCTTTGGTGAATGAACTGGGAATGTTCTTTCTACACCTACACCGAAAGATATCTTTCTAACAGTGAAAGTTTCTCTGATTCCTCCGTTCTGTCTCTTAATAACAAGACCTTCGAAAACCTGGATCCTTTCTCTCTTACCTTCGACGATTTTAACGTGTACTTTAACTGTGTCCCCTGGTCCAAAATTAGGAACATCTGATTTTACCTGTGCGGCTTCAATAGCCTTAATTAATTCGTTCATTTCTTCCTCCTAATATCATAGACGTACATAAATACTTGACCTTTGTAAAAGAGGTACGCCCGTACTCAATAACCATTACATTATACCCTTAGATATTAGTATTGTCAATAGTTTAAATGACATTTATTGTATTTTTAAGATTTTTATCCCATAAATAGCATACGTGGTTGAAATATATATTTAACTAGTATTATCAAGTGGTTAATATTGAAAAATATTAGGAATTGTATTGACAAATACCAGTAATAAGTGTTACAATTACTAATAAATTTTTAAGGGAGGTAACCAAAATGAAAAGAAACAATATAGACATTTCGACAAGCAAGTTAAATATGACAATTTTTGGTTACGTTTATTATTATAAGAGTTAGAGGGTCACATAGCAAATTCTAGTGGCTCTATTTTCAATGATAATAAAAGGAGCCCTAATACAAACTGATAATTAAGGCTTCTTACACAGGTGTAGGAAGCCTTTTATAATTTGCCCCACTTTTATTTTGTATTTATATAGTGTATAATATATGTGGACTTATTACAAAATTATATACTTATTTGATTTAGGAATATTATTTTTAGAAAGAGGTGTACTAATGGGAGTTTTTGAAGAACTACAAGCACGTGGCTTAATTGCCCAAATAACAAACGAAGAAGAAATTAAAAATCTAGTAAATACTGGTAAGGCTATATTCTATCTAGGCTTTGACCCTACTGCAGATTCACTACACGTTGGTCATTTCATGGCCCTAGCCTTAATGAGAAGGCTACAGTTGGCTGGTAACAAGCCTGTTGTCCTAGTTGGTGGAGGTACTGGATATATATAGGTGACCCATCAGGTCGTACAGATATGCGTACTATGATGACACCGGAAACTATCCAGCACAATTGTGACTGCTTTAAGGTCCAGATGTCTAAGTTTATAGACTTTAGCGATGACAAGGCTATTATGGTTAACAATGCAGATTGGCTACTTGAGCTAAACTACATAGAAATGTTAAGAGAGGTTGGTCCACACTTCTCTGTTAACAACATGCTAAGGGCTGAATGCTACAAGAACAGGATGGAAAAAGGACTATCATTCCTTGAATTTAACTACATGGTAATGCAGTCATATGACTTCTACCACCTATTTAGAGAATACGGATGTAACATACAGCTAGGTGGTAACGACCAGTGGTCTAACCTACTTGGCGGTACTGAATTAATCCGTAGAAAGCTAGGACAAGATGCCCATGCAATGACAATTCCTCTACTTACAAAGGCAGACGGAACTAAGATGGGTAAAACTGCAGGTGGAGCTGTATGGCTTGACCCTAATAAGACTTCTCCATTTGACTTCTACCAGTACTGGGAGAAATGTAGATGACGCTGATGTTATCAACTTCATCAAAAAGCTGACTTTCCTATCACTTGAAGAGATCAAGCCTATGGAAGCCTGGGAGGGTGCCAAGTTAAACGAAGCAAAGGAACTACTTGCCTTTGAAATGACTAAACTAGTCCACTCTGAAGAAGATGCCAAGAAGGCTCAGGAAGCATCTAAGGCCCTATTTGCTGGTGGTGCAGATGATTCTAATATGCCTACTACTGAAATAGACCCAACTAAGCTTACTGATGGTGTAATAAATGTTACTGACCTAATGCTAGAATGTGACCTAGTACCATCTAGGAGTGAGGTAAGAAGGCTTGTTCAGCAGGGAGGTCTTACGATTTCTGACAAGAAGGTTGATGACCTTAACCTTACAATCAGCCTAGATGATCTTAAGGAAGGTGTTATAATTAAGAAGGGTAAAAAGAAATTCCACAAGGCCCTTGTTAAATAGCCCCCTCTAGCAAGAAAAAGCTATACATAAATTAGAGGCTCTATGTCAAATAACGTTGGTGATAATTTAAATCAATAAAATCTATTAAATTATGCGGCAGCATCCATAGCAAACTGATAGCTATGGATGTTGCCCTTTTGTATCTTATACCTTTCCATTAGCATTATCCTTGCCTTAAAATTCCTAAAACTCCTATATCCGTAGGATACTCTTTTAATTACCTTTATCTTATTATTCTTACCCTCCACCATAGCATTCGTATAGTCATATTTTAATGAGTTAACCACATACTTTCTAAGCTTTTTAAGGGTTTTTATACTCTTCCTAAAACACATCGGTATTTTATCAGTCCTAGTATTTAGAATCTCTTCAAGCATAGCTACATCATTTTTAGAAATACTTAATAGGAAGTTTTGATAAAAATCATAGGCCTCTTTTAAGTTGGGAAATTCCTTTAACATATAGTCTAATATATCAATTGAACTAGTCATATTTTTAAAGTGCCTATTCTTGTAAAAATATATCCTGTTTAATTCCCAGTTTCTCGTAAGGGGTATTTTCCAGTATCTCTTCAGTATTTTATACTCTTTAGACCTGGTATTAAGCTTCTTCATCTCATTTATCCTTAACTTGTTTAACTCCCTTGTCAAGAGCTGTACTATGTGGAATTTATCAACTACGATATTGGCATTTGGAAAGACCTTCTCGGCAAGATCAATATATGGCCTATACATGTCTGTAGTCACATATTCTACCCTTTTTCTAACCTTCAAGGGATAGGAATTAAAATACTCAAAGAGGTATCTTTGTCTCCTATCTGCTAGGATATCAAAAATATGACCGCCTTCTAAATCGGTTAAATTTACACTCATAGACGCATCAACTGTATTTACTGACTTGAATTCGTCTATTGATAGAATCCTAGGTAGATAATTTTTTCTTCTCTTATCTTCAGTTAAACGGAGTATTCTGGCAACACTAGTAGGAGATACACAGTGTTCTCTTGCAATTAAGTCCATTGACTTAGTCTCACATAGGTTTAAAACTATTGACCTTTTAACATCATTCGATATGAAGCACCCCTTATCTACGATAGGTGTTTTGGCCATAAATGTTGACTCGCAATGCTTACAGAAAAACCTCTGCTTTTTAACCATCAATATCAAAGGGTTTGTATTAACCCTATTAAAAAGTATTTTCACAGTCTGACTCCCATTTTTAGTTATGTCATAATTTTTATTGACTATACCACATTTAGGGCAGCAAGTCGGCCTATATGAAAGCTTTCCCCTTAGGACTGTATATTCTATCCCCTTAATATTTTCTTTTTCATTACCTAAAATTACTAAATTGTTATCGTTAATTCCTAAGATTTCTGTTATACTAGCATTAGAACACATATCATTTCTCCTTATTATTTTTTTTTGACGATTTAAATTATACACGAGATTTGATGTGTGTTCCTATTTTTTTGCAAAAAATTTAGCGTTGGGAGAGAATTTTCTCTCACCAACGCTAAATATTATACAACCAAATTAGATAAAAGAAAGGCTATGCTCTAAATATAGGATTTTAAGCATAGCCTTTTTCATGTCTAATTAAGTTTTAATAAATTGTCTTTAGTGGGCAATTAGCATAAATATTAGGTGGGCAGATATACCTGCACAAAGACCACCAATTGTATGGGCAAGGATTGCCTTACCTGCTAGGTCTCTTGACTTTAAGGCATCCATCATACCTATATGAGTACTTAGGTAACCTGACCAGCACATACCCATTGCAGTAAATACAGCTATATCATTTGGTGCTATTGCCCCGTTTTTAATAAACTCTGGTACTAGTGAGATAGCAGCTCCAACTGCTCCTAGGGCTGTTATTGGGAAGGCTATAGCCTCTGGTGACTTAAATCCAAATAGTGGTTCAAGTATAAAGCTTATCTTCTGTCCTATATATGGAAGCAACTTTACACCCTCATAGGCAGCACCTGTATATCCCTTTTCTCCTGGTCCAAAAGTTAGCATCATAACTAGGGTACAAACGATTAAAACACCTGGTATAATAGCTACACCCATTTCAACACCGTTCTTACCACCCTCTAGTAATGAATCTAGCACTCTCTGGAATAGGTTACCTTCTCTTACTAGCCTAAACTCTGCCTGATTATCCATGTCAGCCCCACTTAGACTTTCATCATATGGCTCCATGGCCTGGGCACCATAGTACTTTTTAGTCTGTCTTAACATTAGTCTAACACTTATAATAGAACCTATTATAGCTCCCACATTACCTATTAAGGCTGGTGCTATATATTCCTTACCCTGGGCTATCATAAATGTTGTAACTATAAGACCCATACCAAAGGCTGTACCTATGTTACAAAGGGCTGGTACCTGGTATTTCTTGAAATACTGTGTAAATGTCTTATCCTTAGCGAATGGTATAATTGCTGGGTTGTCAGATAGGTATGTAGCAACAACACCTGTTATACTAGCACCTGGTAGACCCCAGATTGGCTTCATCAAAGGTGCAAATATCTTGTTAATCAAGGCAATTGCCCCAAATTCTGAAAGCAAACTACTTATAGCTCCTGCTAGAACAGCCATGGCCATTATTAAAAATACTGTATTTAGTAGGAGGTCATGAGCTGTAGCCATCATTGTCTTAAACATTGGTCCTACACCCATCACACTACCTAACCAAGAAAATCCTCCAATAAATATCGTCAGAAAGACAAAGGTCTCTATACCTATCGCCTTAACTTTTTTTCTATTTTCCATATTAATCCGCCTTTCGAGTTCGTCTCTTTTTTTTTTATTATCTTCCCTGTGAGAGGCCTGGTACTTGTCCCATAAATCCGGCCTCCTATCCTTCGTTATCTTCTTAGACTCTTCTAGTCTCCACTTGTCTATGTTACCATGATTGCCTGACACTAAGACAGGTGGTACTTCCACCCCCCTAAAGTCTCTGGGCCTAGTATACTGGGGATACTCAAGTAGATTATTCTCTAAGCTTTCATCCTCAAAGCTCTCATTCCTATTTAAAACACCTGGTATCAACCTAGATATGGCATCAATCATGGTCAGGGCGGGGAGCTCTCCTCCAGTAAGTACATAGTCACCGATTGATATTTCTTCAGTAACTATCATATCTATAACCCTCTGGTCTATGCCCTCATAGTGGCCACACAGAAAGATACAGTCATCAGAATGTGCAAAGTCCTTAGCCATTTTTTGGTTAAATATCCTACCCTTAGGTGAAAGATATATAACTCTAGGCTTGTCTAGACCGTAAGTCTCAACTATATGCTCATATGTGGAAATAATAGGCTGGGGTGTCATCACCATGCCTGCCCCTCCCCCAAATGGATAGTCGTCAACCTTCTTATGCTTATTTTCCGAAAAATCTCGAATATTAAATAAATTAATCTCTAAAATTCCATTGTCTATTGCTTTTTTTATCATGCTTTCCCCTATGTATGCAGCAAATATATCAGGGAAAAGTGTCATCACATGTATTCTCATTAGTCCAAAAGTCCCGGTATAGGCTTGATCTTCATCAACCTATTTTTTGTGTCAATATCCGGCACAATTTCGTATGTTGCAGGGATAAGGTACTCCTTAGAATCCTCTCCCTTAACCACATATACGTCATTTGCTGCATATTGCAGAACATCGACTAATTTTCCAACCTTTTGACCATCTAGGGTCTCCACATCCATACCAATCATATCAGCTATAAAAAATTCATCCTCATCCAGTTGATATGATTTGTCCCTATCGACAAATATAAACTTGCCAATCAGGGCCTGGACTGATTCGATAGTATCGTAGCCCTTGAGCTTAACAACTATAGAATTGTTGGATGCAGTTACAGCTCTTTCTACTAGGTACTTGTGTTCCCTATCATCAGCTATAAAAAAATATTCAAGGTCCTTGAACCGATCTATTTTGTCTGTATGGGGGTATATTTTAATTTCTCCTTTTAAGCCCCTGGTAGTCACTATCTTACCTAGATTAAAATATTCCAATTTATCAGTCACTTAATTACCTCCTAGCACTTCTGTTAATGCTTTCCTCTTAAATAAGCCTAGTCACTAAGATAAATATATTTTTATAAAAAAGGATTAGGTGCCTAATCCTCTACTATTTCTAATGTTACATTTACTTTCTTCTTGTTGGATACTGATTTTAATACAGTTCTTATTGATTTAGCAATTCTCCCTTCTGCTGATTACCTTACCCATATCCGAGTCATCAACCTTTAGCTTAAGTAGGATTTCCTTGCCGTCCACAATTTCTTCGACTAGCACTTTATCAGGATTGTCAACAAGAGCTTTTGCTATTCCTTCTACTAGTTGTTTCATATTATCGTCTCCACCAAAAAAATTACTTAGATTCTTTAGCTGCTTCAAACTTTTTCAATTATTCCGTTTGATACGAATAACTTCTAACAACTTCAGTAGGGCTGTGCACCTGTTACCAACCACTTGATTGCCTTTTTCTTCGTCAATCTTAACCTGCTTTTGGTTCTGTTAATGGGTTATAGTATCCTATTTCTTCAATAAATCTACCGTTTCTCGGCGATCTAGCATCTGCTACTATTACTCTGTAAAAAGGTCTCTTATGAGTTCCCATTCTTCTTAATCTTATCTTAACTGCCATTTCAAAATACCTCCAAAAATTTAATATTAATATAATTTATTTTCAAACAATGAATATGCTAACCTAGAAAGGTAACTTAGGCATACCAGGGAAACCACCCTTTTTCATCTTGCCCATCATTCCACTTGACTGGAACATCTTCATCATTTTTTTCATTTCATTAAACTGCTTAATCAGTCTGTTTACATCCTGGACACTAGTACCACTACCTCTTGCTATCCTCTTCTTTCTAGAGGCATTTAGAATCTGTGGATTCCTTCTCTCCTCTAGGGTCATAGACTGGATAATAGCCTTAGTCCTATTTATTTCCTTGCCCTTGCTATCTAGGTCACCTATCTGACCCTTTAGGTTACCCATACCAGGCACCAATTCCAAAAGCTTGTCTAGTGGGCCCAGATTTTGAACCTGTTCTAACTGCATCAAGAAGTCTTCAAAGTCCATTTCATTCTTCTTTAGCTTCTGACCTAACTCCTTGGCCTTTTCCAAATCAAGGGCTGATTCGGCCTTCTCTATCAAGCTTAGTACATCACCCATACCAAGTATTCTAGAGGCCATCCTATCAGGATAGAAAGGTTCCAAGTTATCAAGCTTTTCTCCCATACCAATAAACTTGATAGGCTTTTGTGTTACAGCCCTTATTGATAAGGCCGCACCGCCCCTTGTGTCACCATCTAGCTTAGTTAAAACTACCCCGTCAACACCAAGTATCTCATTAAAGCTCTCAGAAACATTTACGGCATCCTGACCCGTCATTGAGTCAACTACCAATAAAATTTCCTGAGGGTTTACCTGAGTTTTTATGTCTTTTAATTCCTGCATCAAGACTTCATCTACATGTAGTCTACCAGCTGTATCTATAATAACCACATCATTTGAGTGGCTTTTAGCATGCTCAAGGGCCTTCTTGGCTATCTCCACCGGTGAAACCTGGTCTCCCATAGTAAATACTGGTAGGTCTAGCTTCTCACCAACTACCTCTAGCTGCTTAATGGCTGCCGGCCTGTATACGTCACAGGCAACTAGTAGTGGTGACTTACCATCTTTTTTCAGGTAACCACCCAGCTTACCAGAAGTTGTAGTCTTACCTGCACCCTGTAAACCAACCATCATTATAACAGTTGGTGGCTGTGATGAATATGTAAGCTTGCTCTGTACATCCCCCATAAGGGCTGTAAGTTCTTCATTTACAATCTTTACCACCGTCTGACCTGGTGTCAAGCTCTTTAGTACCTCTTCGCCTACACAACGCTCTTGTACAACCTTCACAAAGTCCTTTACAACCTTGAAGTTAACATCCGCCTCCAAAAGAGCCATCTTAACTTCCCTCATGGCTGTCTTAACGTCAGCCTCTGTCAGTTTTCCCTTAGACCTAAGTTTTCCAAATGCGTTTTGAAGTTTATCTGATAATCCTTCAAATATCATTATATCAACTCCCTAATCTTGTCAATTAATTCTATAAGCTGACTTGATTCCTCAAGGTTACCACTTTTCTTGCCTAAGTTTTCTACCTTATCAGCTAGCTTGTTAATCTCTTCATCTATATTCTTGAACTTTTTTACCATACCTAGCTTGGCCTCATAGTCTCTTAGAGACTTCTCTGACCTCTTCAAGGAATCAAATATGGACTGCCTGGATGTCCCTAGTATATTACTGATCTCTCCTAGTGAGTAGTCCTCTTCATAGTACATAGACAAGATATCCCTCTGCTTGTCCGTCAACAAGGGACCGTATTGACTATACAGTATTTCGATTTCTACCATCTTTTGAATATCCATACTGCCTCCTATCTGTAAAGGTCTTACACTTTACATAAGTAATATGATAAACCAAGGTTTATAAAAAGTCAAGATTTTAAGAAAAAAGTGTAAAGTATTTTTACTTTACACTTTTTTGGTGTTTGGTTTTACCAACGTAAGCCATTATATTTTTTATACTAGTTTAAAACTGATAATGAGCGCATTACCAAATCAATATCCCTATTCTCCAACTCCTGAATAATGTGTAAGTATGTTTTTTGAGTCGTGTTCATACTAGAATGTCCTAAGCGTCTTGCAACACTAGCAATAGAAACTCCTGCAAACAAGAGTATTGATGCATGAGTATGCCTTAGCCATGAATTGAAATTACTGGTACATTTGCTCTTTTGCAATATCTAGATAATATATCATTAACAGTCGAATTATAAACTTTTCCTTTTACAAATATTGGCTCCTCTTCTGATAAGCCTTTAATTAGTTCAGAAAATTGAATTACCATTTGCCAATCAATCTGAACTTTTCTAACTGATGACTTGTTCTTTGTCGGCATAAATCCTCCTTCACCCTTATAGTTCCATGTCTTACTTATAGAAATTGACTGATGTGCAAAGTCAAAATCCTTTGGTGTTAGGGCAAGTGCCTCCGAAAAACCTTAAACCTGTCTTAGCAACAAGTAATATAAACCAATCCCAACTTATCTCAGAAGATAGGTTGAGTGTGGAAATAAGCGTATGTAATTCAAACTGGTTTAAGTATTTTATTTTCTTATTCTCGCTCGGAGTCTTGCCTTTTAATTATGGCCTTCCTAGTTGGATCTCTGTCAATCAAGCCTTCATCAACAGCATCTAAAATGGCCCCCTTTAACTGGTGGTGAAAATCCATAGTTGTTTGTCGCTCATGAGTTATAGCATAGTCATTTAAAATCTGTTGGTATGAAATTCTGTTGAGTCCAGATAATTTTAAGTCTGGAGCAAGTATTTTAAGCCATCTTTGAGTCATTTTATACTTATCTAAGGTTACATCCCTCAATAGCGCCTTCCTTATATACAGAAATCCATTTTTCGTAATAATCACAGAATAACTCTGTATTTTCTTCCTTATTTTTCATTTTTCCTCCCATTTGGTAGAAAATGGCTCCACGTTGACAAGGAAAATGCCCTATTATAAATAACTAAAATGTCTGATATTACTAACTAGATATCAATACCACCCTTTTAAAATAAAACTCACTGAATCAACTTGTCAGCCTTAATATTTGCTCTAGCTTTTGCTTATTTCAACTCCTCTTTCTTTTTGGAAATAAGCCTTTACTTTTATCTTTATCCTTGGTAGCTTTCAAGACTTCGAGTCTTCCAAACTCATCAATGGTACTTTCTGTCAATTTTAAGTCCATCATGGTCCTTAGCTTTTCTTCATCTAAACTCTAGTACCTCTGCAAATCTATGGATTTGGTCATTCTTTGCCTTTAAACTGATAGTCAGTTATGTAATTCTAAAAAGTTTTACCTTCTTTAAGGAATACATCACCTCTTTGTAGGTCATGTAGAAAAAAATATTGGCATATTTCTGTTCTTCTTGATTTAATGTTGCAAAAAGTTTTATGAAGATCATTTAATGCATCTTCTTTAAATTCCTTCGATATCTCATCATTATGTAATACCTTTATACTACTTTTCAAACCGACTATTCATATAGTCAGAATCTATTCTACCCGTATCAATTTCAGTAATATAACCTTCAAGATAAAAATGGTACATCTTCCTTAATTGATTCAGAATCATTACGATGTATTTCTTTATATCTCTGAACTAAAATTAAATATTTTGTTTCATCAAAATTTAGTGTAACAAGTTCTTTTTCACCATTTTCTTTTTCAATTTCACATGAAGGATTTGACCACTTAAATCCCTGTATTTTTGCTGCCTCTGAGTGTTCATTCAGTGTTTTAAATAGAGAAGCAAACTTGGCAACAACCCTTTTATCATCTGGAAGCTTTGAAAAGTCCGCCCTATTTGCATTTTTGAATAATTCGTTTATATCAGCAAATAATACATTCATTTTTTCTATATTCTTGTGTATCTTTATTTACAAAAAGCCCTATAGATTTATTTCCGGAATAAAGACTTACTGCTTGGTTTATATTTCTTTCCATTGTATGAGGTTTTCTATAATACCTAATCGTCCCAAATGGTTTATCTGGCCCAAATAGCCTATTAGTCCTTGAAAATGCCTGTATTAAGTTTTCATACTCCATCATCTTATCGATATACAAAGTATTCACCCACTTTGAATCAAAGCCAGTGAGCATTTGGTCTACAACTATTAAGAGGTCAAGCTGCTTATCAGGTTGCCTATCAATAGCCTTATAGTATTCTTTATGTGCCAATCTTAAAGCAAGGTCCTTTTTAAAGGCTGCATGTGTTCCTAGAGAAAAATTTTGTTCATATCTCTTATTATAATCATCTATAATTTCTACTAAACCATCTTGTTTATATTGTGCTTTATCGCGTTCTTTTTCAGAAATACCCTTAGCATCAATATTAGGGTCAAAGAGGCATGTTGTCTTCAACCAAGGCAACTTTTCTTTAAATAAATGATAATATTCTATTGCCTCCGGTATACTGCAGATTGCCAAAAATAGCATGAAATTTTGACCCTCGGCTTTAAATCAAACCACTTATCCGCTATATCCTCTATAACCTTGTTTCTATGCTCTGATATTGCATATTGTGAATTAGGCAGAAAGTCTTCAATTCCCTTGATATATTTGCCGTCGTCACCAGTGTAGCCAGCCATTTTAATTTTTGAAGAATCCATATAATCAAAATATATTTCTTTTTTTCTTTCATCAAAGTTTATATCTTCACGATTCTTGACCTTTGCCCTTTCCATTGCAACACTTCGACGTACATCACTATCTCTAAAGGTCATGACTTTATATATATCGAATCCAAGGACATTCTTATCCCTTATACCATCAGCAATACTATACCTATGAAGTTCATCACCAAAGACAGAAATTGTGGTACTCATTTTCTTTTCATTTTCATCCTGTATAGGTGTTCCCGTAAATCCAAAGAAAACAGACTTTGGAAAAGTATTTTTAATAGTTTGAAGCATTTCTCCAAAAGTTGACCTATGTGCCTCATCCACTATAAATACAATACGTTTTTTATTGATTTTTTCTATATCATCAGCTTTAAGACCCTCTTCTTCGTCCTTTATCCTACTCATCTTTTGAATAGAAGTAACAATCAAGGTATCAAGGTAAGAATCACTCTTTAGTTTGGAAATAAGTGTATAAGTATTTTCAGTAGACTTTACACTAGACTCTTCATTACTTATCCCCTTAGATTCCCCAGCGAATCCACGGTACTCGCCCAAAGACTGGGTTCCTAGTTCAATTCTATCCATTAAAAATACAACTTTATCTGCTTCTTGTGAATCAGCGATAAGTTGAGCTGACTTAAAACTTGTCATTGTCTTACCAGAACCAGTTGTACGCCAAATAAAAGCCACCACGCTGGTTGCTCTCATCCCACTTAATCTTTGCTACTTTATCTGAAATTGCATTTTGCAGCATAATATTGGTAGCTACGCATTACCTTTTAATATACCGTCTGATTCATCAGCAATTGTATAAAAACCAATCAATTGGTGGGCCATTGGTATAGATAGTAATGATGATGCTATTTCCTTCCAATCATTTATAGGTTCATTATTAAAAATCTGCCTCACTTAAAATAATAGTCTGAGTTAAACCTTCCATCTGGTCCTGGATTGGCAAAATATCTAGTTTCATTAGGTGTCATAGCCACAAATACTTGAACAAGGAAAATAAACTCTAAATATCCCTTCTTTTGAGTACTTTTCAATTTGATTACAGGCTTGACTGACTGGAACACCACTTTTCTTAAGTTCAATATGAATTACTGGCAGTACCATTAATTAAAAAGCATTAAGTCTCCACGACGGTCATTCAATATCTTTGTCTCTACTTTGAAATACTGGTTGCTGAACAATCTGATACCCTACTCTGACCAGCTCGCTATTTTCTTCTATCATATATTTTTAAACCAATTTCTTTACCAAGGTGTTCTAAATCATCAGGTTGTCCCTTTTTATGGATACAGTTTTTCCATTTATAAATTCATTAAGTTTTATAGGTGTACGCAAGGAGTTGATCTGTTCTAATACCTGTTGCATTTCACCTTCAGTCAAGGGATAATTATTCAACCTATCGATACTACGATTATTATCGAACAGTATATTTGCCCAGTTTTGTAATAGCTCAGATTCTGTGGGATATTTTATAACATCCTTTTTCCCATCCCTTGTTAGATAAGAGTTTATTAACGTTTCCTCAAAAGTCTGATTCGTATTTAAAGGTCATATTTTCTAACTCCTTCCGATTTTTTGTTGTATTTTTTATAAAAAGTCCATTTTCCATTGATTGTTTGATTTGTTTTAGTAATTTTAGCTTACTCTGATGAAGGGTAATAAGGTTATCAATGTCATTGAAGAATTGTCCTAGTGCATGCTGTTCTTCGTATTTAGGAATGAGAACATCAATTTCATTTATGGCTGTTTTTGATAAACTCGGAACACCTGTAGACTCATCTTTCTTTTTCCAATCGATGTTTTGAACTATATCAAAAGCAAAATTCAATGCAATTTTATCTCTAGGAACAGCGTAAAATAGGGTATCTACAGTCCAAAAAGGTGACTTAAGGACATACGGTTTATCTATTGTGCCTTTTCTCCCAATTCCGATAGCATCCTCGTCATAGGATAAGGCTTGATTAACGCTAAGCATATAACCGCCTGTTCCATAAACAGGAATATCACCCTCTGATAGATGTTTGTAATCTCTTCCGCTACAAACATCAACAACTTCTCCCAACTTACGCTGTTCCCAAGTTGTTTTTACTATAAATGAAAAAATGCAGTCCTTTAACCTTAATAAATAGTTACACTTACACTGATGAAGGGTGATAAGGTTGTCGATGTTAGTAAAGAACAAAGATAACTGTTCTCGTTCTTCTACTTGTATTGGCATCTGAATTACAATGTCAGCCATTACATTATTCATCAATTTTGGATTGCCAACATAAGACACATATCTTTTTGCAATATTGTTCAAGGCTTCTGCTATCATCTGATTAGCCTTTACTTCATTTGAAAGTAAAACGCCACAAACATTGGTACAATAGAACTTTCCTGCTCTATAATTAACTGTTCCGGCGTTAGCACCATCAGTTGTCCAAGTAATTGCATCTTCATAAAGATAGTCTTTATAGTATCCCATCAAACCTTTATCTTTTGTCTGCGAAGAATAGACTGGATAAGGCTTTTCGTCTGTTTTCTCCGTCTCTGTTTGAGTAGCCGCAAGAACATACCCACGGGTAACTTTAAACAGTTGTGAAACCATACGCTGTTCCCAAGTTGTTTTTACTATAAATGAAAAAATGCAGTCCTTTAACCTTAATAAATAGTTACACTTACACTGATGAAGGGTAATAAGGTTGTCGAAATTGTCTAAGTAGCTCGAAATCTTCTTCTGTTCGTCATATGAAGGAGCTGTTATTTCCATGTCGGCAATCATTTCTAAACGCACCGAATCGACAGAAGTTTTTGCTGTCATATACATCACACGGTTATAGAAATTTTCAGAAAACCAATGATAGAAAAACTTTGCATCAATATCATCAGAAAAGTCAAATAACCTGTAAACACGCTGGTGAATGTCATATTTACCATTTACATAGTGGAATACTTTTCCTGTTCCAACTCCATCGCCAACGGTCAATACAGCTTCTTCATCATAGAGATACCTATTGCTTCGTTCAATGATTGGGGAACGCACATAAAATGGATACTTTCCATCGTCAATCTTGTCTTGCGTGTTACTCTTACCAGTGGAAATAGAACATATTTCATTAACCTTACGCTGTTCCTGGTTAGTTTTGAAATTTCATATTTATCGTTTTGTGTATCAAAAATGAGTAAATATATCAATCAATAAAGTATTATTTTCGGATATCCAATATTATATTCAATAAATTTACTTTTATATCATTTTTAGAATTTATATTGTGTATTTCAATTTACAATTATTATTTTTGCCTAATTTATATTTTTATCTACTCAATATTACATTATTCTATATTATTTTGCCAAGAATAACCTTATGTATACTAAATAAACATCTTTTTCAAGGCATGATTTTTAATATTCTTCAACTTTTTCAAGTTTTCGCTGATGAAGGGTAATAAGGTTGTCGAGGTTTTCAAAGAATATACCAACGTACTCTTGCTCAGAAACAGATGGCATACAAATAACTGTTTTAAGAATATTATCATTATACAGCCTTTTTATGGTGCTGCCCTCAATTCCATCCCACTTTACCACTGAGTAAAAACACTTCAAAAATAGATTTGAAAGCCTTTCATCGTGGTTAAGCCACACGATATTTGAATCTTGAAAATACTCACTATCTCCAGTAAATTCAAGGATTCTACCGATACTACCCGATGCTGAAATCAAAATATCACCCTTTTGGGGATAAGGATATTTAGATTTGTATTCTTCAAAAAGCTCTCTGGAAATAAACGCATCAGGTTCAGCACCAAATGTTCCAATCTTATAAAAAGGTATATCTCCAGTTTCTGATGTCTGTTCCTTGAAAATGCGGTGGCACATTAAAACCGAGCATATTTTACCAAGTTTACACTGCTTCACAATCTTCCCAAAATCCAGAAAAATTTTATATCTGAACAATTTTACCATCTCGAGGAAACATCAAGCATAGACTTTTTTAACACTTAACTAAATTTATCATACTTTCGCTGATGAAGGGTGATAAGGTTGTCGATGTTAGTAAAGAACAAAGATAACTGTTCTCGTTCTTCTACTTGTATTGGCATCTGAATTACAATGTCAGCCATTACATTATTCATCAATTTTGATTAGCAACATAAGACACATATCTTTTTGCAATATTGTTCAAGGCTTCTGCTATCATCTGATTAGCCTTTTACTATTTGCAAAGCAAACGCCACAAACATTGGTACAATAGAACTTTCTCCTGCTCTATAATTAACTGTTCCGGCGTTAGCACCATCAGTTGTCCAAGTAATTGCATCTTCATAAAGATAGTCTTTATAGTATCCCATCAAACCTTATCTTTGTCTGCGAAGAGACTGGATAAGGCTGTCCCTGTTTTCTCCGGGCTCTCTGTTTGAGCAGAGCTGCAGCAAGAACGTACTCCACGGCAATTCTTTAGAAACAGCTGTGAAACCACACGCTGGTTCCCACCTTCGTAAATCCTCAAAGCGAATTGCGGCTCATCTTTCTCTATACTATTCAACTCCAAATGAAAAGTGCCTTGAATTCACTTAAGCCCTTCATATCATATTCATTACCTTCCAACATCTATCATTGCGTCACAACCTCACTTTCAGTCTCTTTGATTTTTTCTCTAGTTCGAAATATGTTTGTCTTATACTTTGACACTAGATGCTTGAATCTTAGAAACTAGATTGTCTACAATTGTATCCAGTAACTTATTTATGCTCTCTAATAGGTTTCCAATCCATTTTTATCAAGTGAATTCACACACCATTGAATCTGTTAAATTTCAATAGTCTCTTTTGTGAAGCATGAAGTTTTGCTGTTTCACTTTTTATTTCTTTTTCAAGTCTTTTTCTTCCTTTTGATAGTCTTTCATACCTGTCTAACTTATCAATAAAAGGATTTTTACTTCTTCTGTATGAGCTTCTTTTTAGTTCTTTAGTAGCTCTTCCTTAGGAACAAAGCCATCTGATCTATCATTTAATACCCTCAACCATCTTTTTCTTCTTCTGTCCTTATCTTCAAACACCATTTCTTCATATGTGACGGTATTTCAGCTAATCTAGCCTCCTTTTCCCTCAGTTCTAGTATCTATCTGATAGAAGTTCTTTTGTACTAGTTCGATGGTATAAACACGACCAAACCCATCCGTCTTGGATTTCTTGTTCCTTACCATCTTTTCTTTTTAGTGACTCATTTGGGTCAACTTTTGTTGCAGCAAACTTTCTGTTTGTATTATTTCTAGGTCGACTGCTATCTTCCCTCATTCATCATCTAATATTTGATATGCCTCATGCTTATCTATCAATGCTGCTTGATCTAAGCGTTTGAAAAATATTTTCACTGATTACATTTTCAGACCTTGCCTAATTCAACATATTCATTTTTCTATCACTCTTCTTTTATGGGTATGGAAATCAGCAAAAGCATCTTTAAATGCGTTCATCAAAAGTTTAATATCAGCGTGATTTTTAATTGTATTTTTATATCTTCTGTAGCAAGTTCAACATAAGGTATATCACTATTAGTAAATAAGGCTGACTTTTGGAGTTGGAAATGCCTTCCAATATTCTTCTAGACCATCTATTTCTGTCATCGGAATACCACCTAAACATTGAAGCATATAGATCCCAAGTTTCGGTAGGTTCAGATGAATCTACATATCTCGTATGTTCAAATTGTAGTCATTACTCTAATTTCTTCCCTCGATACAAGTCTAGAGAACTTATCATCACTTTCTCTATTCATTACTGCATCAACGATTCTCTTAATATCAGAAGCTCTTAACATTGTTTCTACCCTCTTTTATAAACCCTTTAGAAGCGTCAATTATTGAAGTGTCTGTATTTTCTGCTTTTCTGTTTTCAATACTATGATAATCTAGTATGCCTGTTCCGAAATATATATTAGCTGGTAAACCTATTATCGTATCAATATGGTTATTTTCTATAAGATTTTTACGTATTTGTCCTTCTTCTCACCTCTGAATAAAACTCCATGAGGCAACACAATCGTCATTATTCCATCGGGTTTTATATGGAATAAGTCATGCTAAAAGACAGCGTAATCGGCCTTTCCTTTGGTGCTAAGCCAAAACAGTAGTATCTTGGATCATGTTCCTTATTTGAAGGATCCCAAGCTTGTGAATACGGAGGATGATACTACAGCATCTACATAAGAGGATTATCATGTATTTACTGGATCATTTTCATCAAAATAAATCCACTCTCCTCCAAAAGTATCTCCATTTCTTGTGACAATATTATCTGGTTTGATACCTCATCACCACAGTTCATTCTAGTAAGGTTATAGGTGTTTTCTTTTAATTCCTGAGCATAGTATTTAATATTACGATATTCTTTACCATATACTTGAGAAATACTATTGCTCATATGTCTGCCAACAATAGATCCTGAACCACTTGGGGTCATATATTTTTATTTCTTTTCTCCCTTTTAAGTGCCCTGCAACGATTTCTGACACCAAAGCAGAGAAACCTCATGGGGGAGTATAGAATTCACCTAGCCTTTTTACCTGCATTTGCAGCAAAACTGACTTATCAAATATCCATATATGTAAAACGGGCACATCATAGCCCTAGCTTTTCCATCCATTGGAATATCTTTCCACTCAACTGTAATAATCCACTTGCGCACTTAGTCTGCGAATTTGAGCACATCTCCTAGCTTACTGCATTCATGACCCGTCTGTAGCATGTCAAAATACTCTTATCAAAACTATGAGTTGGATAAATCGAACCCATGAAGGCGTGACGAAGGCATCTCTTACGTCTGATACATCAAAATTTCTCATAGATATCCAAGTTGAAAACGAAGTTTTTCATAGGAAAGGAAGTATCCAATATTTCTCTGTACACATATTCTAAAGTCTCAATTTTAAATCTCTCTTAGATCTTTTTAATATCTGCATCATCAAGTCAGTTTTCCTTTAAAAATTTGATTTCCTGATTCAGACAAATACTTGTGAAAACATAAATCCTAGAATGTGAAGTCCTATATATTCATTTGCTTTCAATCTTAGAACGCATCATGTTGCTGACTCCCCAAATTCCCATTTGCAAGTTCCTGTTTGTTCATTGCTTTTTCCCCTATTTTATCCTACATAAATTTAACTCTAAAACATATTTCAAATTATATATACTATCCAAATATAAGAACATCAACAGTAAATGAGTCTGCATCAAAACTCTGCCAAGTCTTCAGCCCTCTCGCCGACACCTATCAGCTTGACTGGTACATCAACTTCCTGACTTAACCCGCTAGAACTACACCACCCTGGCAGGTACCGTCTGGCTTAGTAAGCACAATCACCCACGTTATATTGGCAACTTCTCAGAGTCTTGGCCACGCTAACTGCATTCTGGCTCACAGTAGTAGCGTCTACTACCAATAGGACTTCCTTCTTGGCCTCTGGGTATTCCCCTGTTCATGTGTCTTGTAAACATCTTGCCCAACTCATTCATTAGGTTGGCCTTTGTTGTGGAGCCCACCTGCTGCATCGCATATCAGTAGGTTCATGCCTTCCTGTACCTGGGAAGCTTTTGATGGCATCAGATACTACTGCCACCCAGTGGTCTGCTCCCCATGGTGCTTTTATAACATCTACATCTATCCTCTGGCCCAAATATCCAACTGCCCAGTTGCTGCCGCTGCCCTAGAAAGTATCTGCAGGCTGCCAACATAGCACTTTTGTACTATCTTTCTTGTATCTCTGGGCTATCTACCAGTGTAGGTAGTCTTTACCTACACCATTCACACCAACCATTACTATTACTGCGCTGGTCCTGGATTGGATATCAAGTTCCGGAATTGCCTTCCTTTGGGATAGAGGCAACTATTTCCGCTTTAACGAAATCACTTACCTCTAGAGGGTCTTTACTCCTCTCTTCCTTAATCATATCCCTTGAAACGGTCTATTATTTCCATAGTGGTTGTAACACCTACATCAGCAGTTATAAGGATTTCTTCTAGGTCTTCTAAAAGCTCTTCGTCTATCTTTGTGTGAGACTTTAAAAGGCTGTCTATCCTGGCCTGGTAACATTGTCCTTGGTCTTTGATAGACCTGCTAGTAGCCAGCCCAAAGATACGCATCTTTTCCTTACCTTCTCTTCCTGGTCAGAATCCTGTCTACCTATCACCATCTCACTTCTTCTATTATTTCTTTCTCTATTGTTTCTTCTTCTCTAATTTCTTCTTCAGCCTGGGACGCGCATCTTTCAACATTTCAAATTTCGCCTTCTACTTGGGCTTTTTCTTTCTACGTCTTCCTCGAGAGTGCGTCTAGAGTCTCGATCCTGGAACCCATGCTTCACAGCATCTTCGTAAGGCTACATTTCTTCTATTCTTTGGTCCTGGAAAGCATCATCACTGACTTCTTCCTGGATTTCTTCTTCACCAAGCCCTTCTTCCAAGTTTACTTCACCGGTCCGGGTTTTCATTTTTATTTTTCATTTTTCTTCCAAGAATTTCCCAAACATAAAATCCTCCTACATATATCCTATCGAGGAATTTTCCACCATCTCCTAGGCCCCTTTTAACTTGATGCTCATTGACCAGGTGAAATTCCCTTTTCCTGCAAAGAAGTTACACCATATAGTAAAGTCTGCAACTTCCATGGTTCCTCACTGTGAGTAACTGCTATAAACTGGGTATCTGACTTAGTCTTCTTTCAGGAAGTCACCAAACCTATATACATTTACATCATCTAGTGCTTTCTGATTTCGCTTCAAGTATACGAAAGGTTGCGTTGACTTTTGATATAAGGATGGCAAAGAGAGGATGGATAGCAGGTAAGGGCCCTTTTCACACCAGATAGCAAGGAAAGATTTTCATCTTCTTGCCTGAGACTGGGCAGTTATCTCTATATCACACGTAGCATCATCCACAGTCCCGTAATCCTTAGGTTGGCACTTCCACACCAACAACCTCTCTTGTACATCTGCTGCAATTCTTATTTACAATACGAAGTTGGATAAGAACTCACTCTCCGCACTTGCCACTAGGTCTGCTATTAGGGCGTTCAAAAGGAAACTATAGACTCTTCAAGGCTCCTGCTTCTGCTCTGAATGCATTCATACCTCTCTTTGACTTCGCATACTCTTCATGTATGTCTATGGGTTTACACAACCTATTGACTTAATTTTCTTTCTCAGAGCCTCCATGTGTTGCAGGTCAATCACTGAGACCCTCTTCCCTGACTCTAGAGGCTTCCTCGCAGTCTAGGTTACATCTCCTTCAAACATATGCCTGAAGGTTGACCCTACCTGTAATGGACCTGTCTAGCTTAGGCCTCAGCTTGTGCTATCTTCTAAGCTCATTGGAAGTCCCTCTCTTGACCTTAGTCTCAGCCCTGGCCTCATTCCAATGATGATACAGTCTCAATAATCGTCCCTATCCAGCCTTCTTGTCTAAAATCCTCCTTGAGAAGTCTTCCTCAGTCTGGTTGAGAATCTCTATCTGGCTAGCTTGTATGGGTTTCCTAACAATAGGTCATAGTCAGTTAATTTCTATTGTTATTTTTCCTTTGATTGACTCACTAGGCTATCCAGATTTTCCTGGGACTTTTCATACCACTTTCTATTCTTTTCAAACCTCTGCCATGGGTTATTTTCTGAAATATCTGTTTAGCCCTTAACTAGGTACTCAGGTTCTTGTTGTCATTGAATAGCTGAGGCAGACATCATGCTTCTTCCTTGGCCTCATTTTAGGCTGTCGCTTCAGGACCTGGATTAAGGTCCATATTTCCTTGACCCTTCCCTGTCCAAGGCCTCTGGCTGGTCCTCACACCGGTCAAAAGAATCAGCCTGGGTTCTTTTCTATCTGCTATCTATCCCAGCACTTCCTTGCTATTATCTAAGTCATGCCTTCTATCCCTAAGCTTTGCTTCTGCTAGCTTTATTTCCGTATTAGCTCCTATTATTTCCTTGGAAAGGGTCTCTTTTTTCTCCCTTATCTTGGCAGCCTGGTCACTGAGCCTGTCTTTTTCTAAGCCCAGTAGGTCAAATTCAGACTTACACTGGTTTATCTGGCCTTCAATTGACTCAATTTCCTGGCCCAACTCAGGTCCAATAAGTCTCTTTCTAGACAAGATATTGCCACTAGTCTTAAGACTACCACCTGTCATTGACCCACCTGGGTTAAGTATATCTCCATCCAATGTTACCAGCTTAAACCTATGGCCAGTTTCCTTTGCATAGGCTATGGCATCAGTCATATTATCTATAAGGATAACCCTGCCCAACGGCTTTCTACTACCTTCCCATAGGCCTCATCCAAATTCCACTAGGTCACCACACTTAGGCCCAGGGTCTTACACCCAGTATGCCAGCTGCCAGGACCAATCCTGAGTTGAGATCTCATAGTGTGGTCTTAGGTGGGAAGGTCACCCTACCACAGGTTAGACTTCTTTAAGCTGTATTCAATTGACCTCTTAGCTAGCACTTTCATCTTCGAACCACCACACGTTTTGTATATGGCAGCACCTGGGCTTTGCTTCTGCTTGGCCTTTTTCATACTTGGCCGCACATCTCCTAATCAATTCACCCAGAGCTCCACAAATACCCCTGCAAGCGACTTGTTCTTTTAGGACTTTCTCTCACACCCTTTGTTGAAGCCTTCATGGTAGTTTTCCATATCCATATATGTGCATCTCCCAGACTCTGATACGGCCCAGATCCACATTTAGGTTCCTATCGTTTTTAGCTAGCTTCAGCTCATATTCTCTTTCTAAGTCCTCCTAGCTTAGCCTGAGCCTGGTCAAGGTCCTTGTCCAAGGCCTCCATCTTGACAGCGTCTCCGCATCCTGGAATTTCTTTTGACCCTCAAGGTAGTCTTCAAGTTCTTGTATTCCTCTTCCTGCAGGACTATTACTTTTTCTTCTAGACCTAGCTCTACTTGATCTTAGATTATCAAGAGTTGGCCTCGACTAAGTAGCAAAGTTTGCAGATAGTTCCTGCTTCTCTTTTCTAGTATATATCTAGGGAGAGGCCTTGTTAGACTCCATTTATCTTCTGTTTATTGCTTCTAGCTCTAGCTCAGCCTTCCTCTTTCAGGTAGGCCTGTGGTCTCATTTCCTTCTGGGCCTCAATCTCATGGCAAGAGGTCTGAGTATACCTTCCTTATTGGCCTTAGTCTCAGTCAAAGCCTATCCCACTCATAGAGCTCTGCAAGTCCTGATATTTCATTTTCGCTTTCATTGATATCTCTCTTAGCTGGCTATTTATCTTTTCTTTGGGAAATTTCTGTTTCATACTTCTTACCTGCTAGGTTCAGGATTTATATCAACAAGGTTGGAATTTACTCCTCCAGTAGGGCATCACACTCATTTAGACTCAGCATCTAATTCTTCTATCTGACCCTCTATACTAAGACCTTTCAGAAATCAGTCAGGTCTAATTCCTTTTCAAGACCCGCTAGCTTTGTCACTGACATATCCCTTATAAGGTCATCCTTACCTGGCTAGTCTGGTCCAGCCAAAATCATTTAGCTCTAGCTTTTCAATTCTTGACTTTTATTTCTGCTGGGTACTTTTTCAGCCTTCTTAGCCTGACGTTCTAATGGCTTTGACCTGACTTCTCGATTCTCATAAAGTGTGCGCATGTCTCTCTATCCTTTGCTAGGGTTGTCACTCTGACCTTCTTTGAGGCTCTCTTTCAGCATTTTCTTGTAACCTAAACTTGGACATAACCACAGGCCCCGTCAAACATCTTTCTCCTGTTGGCAGGATTATTACTGGCATCTCTTTCTACCTTACTCCTGCCTCGATTATAGAGTAGGCGTCCTGTACCACTCATACCCGTATCCAGTAGGGTCTCTCATACATCCTTAAGTCTACATGCTGTCTAGTGTTTATATAAAATTCCGACTCACCACTCCTGTATACCCTTCTCTTTATGACCAGACTCTTCGCGAGAGTCTCATGTCAATTTCAGCCTAGAGGAATTATCTAGGGTAATGGCCATCTCACAATAGCGTTCATTTTGATTTTTAGAGTCAGTGTCTTAGGAAGATAACATCTTCCATCTTCTCTCTCAGACTCTTGACACTTTGTTCTCCCAAGACCCACCTGATAGCATCTCGAGATATACTCTTACCACTACCGTTTGGTCCCTACTACCGCAGTTACGCTTGTCCAAAGTATATGTCTCGTTTTTGTTGGGCAGGATTTAGAAACTCCCTTTAATTCTAACTAAATACACTATTACCTCCTGACTAGTATGCTAAAGCCATACCTTTTACCTAAAACTTATACATCTCTCTCAGCTAATTTCTGAGACTATCTGAGTCTATCTCTACTATAATCCCATCAAGTAGACCCTTCCTTAGACCAGTCCACTTTGAACCCAGCCTCGTATTTTTCTATTTATATATATCCTGTTAGACCCTCTTATCGCCCAAGACTATGGTTGATATATTCTTATTGAACCGGAATAGACTCACGAGGTCCTTAAATTCCCCATCAATTAGACTATCTAGATAGTCTCTGTCATCCCAGACTTTACCAACTCAAAGGCCGATGGTAGACCATCAACCACATCAACGCCCAGCTGGATATCATCAGCTGCCTGAAGGCGCTCACTCCTGGTCATCAACACCCATATAATCATTAGTGTGGCATGGGCCATGACCACAGCCTTTTACCATGCTCTACACACTCATCAAGGCTAAATGGCCTGTAATATCCATCCTGTAGCTCCGTTCAAGACCAGCTTTCCTTTATTATCAGAGCTGGATATATCCTTACAAAATCTGGCCCTATCTTGCTGCGAACCCTCATGGCTGTCCTGACACCCTTTTCTTCTCCAGTATCTCCAGGTGGGCCAATCATCTGCTGGAGACCCAGCAAGTCCAGCTCCTTAATTAGGGCAACCTTTCATAGACTATCTTGCATATTATGACCTCTTAGACTCTGCATTAATGCTCCTCATCCATGGATTGGACCCCTAGTTCTACTATAGCTGTCCCAGAAATGACTTTACTAGGTCTAGACCACATCCCCATCTATGCAGTCGGGTCTGGTGAGACATCCTTATATATCACTGACTAGTCCCCATCCTTATTATATTCCTTGGCCACACTCAAAAGTCTCTACCTGCTTATCTGGTCTCATGGCCGTAAAACTACCACCAAAAGGCACTTTCCACATCTGACATCGAGCTTTAATCGTTGCTCAGGCGGTCTTCTATACTCCTAGCTCCTCGTCACCAGTCATAGGTCCGTTGATATACCTGTTAGTTTTATTTTCTTCTGGCTGCAAACATGCCCACAATCATGGGGACATCCTGGTGGGGTACGTCAGTCATAGTATTTATCTTTTGCCCCTCATCTATGGTTCTCCCATCTTAACTAGGGCATCCCTAGCAGCCCCTTTTCTGCTTCCTTCTTGTTCTTTTCCTTGCCTACATACCGGATTGTATCCTGACCGCACTTGACCTGCATCTCAAATTCCTTGTTGTGGTCTGGTCCACTTTCCTCCTACTAGTTTGTATGAAATCTTACCATTATTACTCCTGTATGACTTTCCTGGCAGAGATCGTCTTGTGGTCTCTGAAAGATATTTCCATCAATATGCTATTGTATCTCTTAGGTTTGATAGCATAAGTCCTTTGCCTTGGTCAAAACCACATCCAAGCATACAGGCAGGCTATCACTGCCTCCGTAGCATCTGCTAGGATTGGAGTCCCATCACTGCCACCTGGTGCCTTTTTCTCCCAATTACCTAAAAATATTGTAGGTGGTCGCGGTTTATTTTCCTAGCTACTGCACCAAGAGATTCCTTCACAAACTACATTCGTCTCCTAACTCCTTGTTAGGCTTTTCCTTCTGGTAGGTCATTTCTAGCCCTCTAAATAAGTAGTCACTCACCACCAATCCTAAAACTGAGTCCCCAAAGAAATTCCAGTCGTCATTGAAGTTGAATTCCTTGTGCGCTCATTTGGCAGAAGAATGTGTCAAGGCTGTCTGTACATAGGTCTTTGTCCTTGAATCTCATAGCCTATCTTCAGGCCCTGATACTTTCTTTGATCACATCGTTGAGTGACGCGCCATGCTCACCCTCCTTATAGAAAATACAGCATATAGAATACCTGCCCCTTTCAAACGGGTATTCTATAGCACCACCACGCACTCTGGATAGATCATTCACTTTGTTGCTTGTGTCTATCTTTGCCTTGTCACCAACATTTATAAATAATGGCAAATGCCTGAATAACTCGCGTCAGTTTCTGCTGTAGCAGCCTGTAACGATTACTTTGCCTGTGTCGCCCTTGATCTCCTGGTTCTGTATCAAACAACTTCGAGGTCAACAAAGTTGGGACCCTCAACCTGGAATGGAGCTCCCCTGGCAAAATCTTATAGTAAGCAACTTCATTTTTCCTTCTGAAGAACTTGATAGCATCCCCTCACCTGTTCGTAGTTCAAAGGGAATCTGGTCATAGGTTTCTTCATCCAAGGAAGTAGTATATAGCTCTCCATCATTGTATAGATACCGGCATCTGCTTAGTTTCTATATTTGCCCTGGGGAACTTAATATCACCTGGCTGTTAAAAGCTTCCAATTGTTCTCCCTGGTTATTAAATTTTATACTAGTTTCAACGAACGCAGCACCCTTACCTTGGCTTAACGTGCTGGAAGTCCAACCACTAGACATGGTCGACCATCTTTTCAAACGTTAACCTTTCAAAAATCACTAGCTGTTACCATTTTATATCCTCCAAAAATTGTAATTAATAAGTTTATACTAATAATTATATCATGGAATGGCTTGATTTGTTCCAGTTCACTGGAATCAACAATGGCACAAGAAGTAATAGTCATTAATTCCGTAACTAACTTAAAGTGCTACCTGGTCTTCCTTGTCATGCCTGCGTTCCTATAAACCTTAATCTTTGTTCTGTTCACTGACCCGGTCTTTAGGGCTATCCAAGAACCATCATCCTTCTAGGATGTACTAGCACATCTCGACTTAGAAGCCCTCTACACCTCCCAGCTCCAAAGTCTGTAGAACTGCGTCTTGCACACCATCTATGCAGCATCCATCTCTTTTGTCCAGACCTGAAATGTTTCGACCTTCGCTTTTATCTTGCCACCTCCTCTGTACCTTCTAGGTAGATAGCAGTAGTCTCTTTCCTGTAGTAACCATTACTCTGGCACATAGGTCCATTAGGCCTCTCACATATAGGAATGCTCACCCTTACTCCTGTAGCATAGGGCCACTCGAGAGACTCGCAAGTGTGGCTACTACACCGTCTCCTTGTCCTGACACTGGTCGCCCATCAAGTAACCATAGCTTTCTTCACTAGCCCATTACCACAAATGTGTAGGAGAGCAGGTCTTTTTCGTACTGAGTCATCTTGTCCCCTAGGAAACTTAAAACCAGTTAGTATACTCACAACATCCACGCCCATTGACTTGGCTATATCCGCCTCCGAATTCTGATGTTACTACTGTGTCTTGATTATGCAGGCATTGTCAGCCAATCTTCCCTCCTTAAGACACGATGTGTGTATATTCTGCAAGTAGTCCACCAATCTGGTTACCAGTCAATACTGTTGCAACCTCACCAGCAGAATTCTTAACGCAACACCAACCCTGTTGCACAATCTGGATCATTTGCGATAAGAATGTCTGCATCTTCCTTCTTTAGAAGCTCTCCAATACCCCTTGTAAGGGCAACACTCTCCTTCTGTTAGGAGTCAGAATACTCAGCAGCTTTGGATCTGGCATTTCTTCCTCAGTGCAACTAGGACATTCTTAAAGCCACTATCTTTTTAAGACCCTAAGAACTGGCACCCTACCAGCACCACAAAGAGGTGAATATACAACCTTGAATTTCTCCTGCATATCTTTCTATGATATCTTTTTCTAATCACACTGGCCTCCAACTGCATCAATAAAATCATCATCTCATTGAGTGGGCCTAGTAAGGTCACGTCCTAGCCTCCATCTTCCTTTTACTTGAAGGCTGGAATTGTGGTAAAGTCCCTTTATAGCTCTCTATTTCTGCCAAAACCTCGTCCGCCACATGAGCGTCATCTGGGCACCACATTATCACGCATAAACCTTATATCCATTGTATTTTTGATGTGGATGAGTGGCTGGCTGTAATAACTATACCACCTCCATACAGTTTAGCTTTCTACTTGAAAAATGAAAGCATGAAAGTGCGTTCTAAGATCAATGCATAGTGAACCCTCATACCCGCTGCAGCTACGTTCTCAGCTGCCTCAATGTTTGAAATTCTCTCTTAGACATATTTCTCACTATCATGGGTCTATTACTATAACCTCTCTTCTAGCAGCTCCTTCTTCGCCTTTTCAAGAAATAGTCATGTTAAACCATAAGAAGTCCTTCTGACAGCATAGACATTCATCCTATTTCTACCAGACCTGGCTAACTCTAAGGCCCTTTCGCTGGACAAACTCTGAGATCTGCGGCAAACCTGTCTTCGAAATCTCTTTTCATCAAGTCCTTTATGCGCCAATAATTCCTAGAAACTCCTCAGTCAGAAATAAGAAAGATGTCGTCCATTCATTACATAATTTCTTGTGGTCCATAAGAGTCTCCTTTTCACCCATATAAGTTATCTCATTATAACCTTTTTCATACACATGAAAATTTTTCACACTATTTTTCCTCTTATATTATGCAACCAAACTAAGATGAGCAAAACCCAGCTCTAGATTAACGAGGTGGGTTTGCTAGTACGTACAAAGTAATTATTAACACTGTTATAGGATATAGACTTATTTGTCCCTTATGTCTCAAGTCACCTCTTCCTTACAGCTGCCTCTGCCAAGCTGCGAGTCTAGCACTGGTACTCTGAATGGTGAACACAGATACATAGTCTAGACCCTGGTTGTGGTGCAGGAATTCAACAGGATGCATGCTTCACTGCCACGACTCTCCACAAATACCTAGCTTAAGTATCTGGCTTTTAGTCTGTCTACCTAGCTTAACTGCCATTTGCTGCGAGTCTCACCCCATACCTCTCTGGTCAAGCACCTGGAATGGGTCTTTTCAAGCACACCCTTTTCAACATATTCACCCTAGTGAACTCACCAGCATCGTCTCTTGAGTAACGAAATCCCATCTGAGTAGTCGTTTTGTGCCGAATGAGAAGAAGTCAGCAACTTCTGCTATTTCATCAGCTGTTACACACAAGCTCTTGGTATTTCTATCATTGTACCCACTGTACGTCTAGCTTCATACCAGCCTTTGCACCTAATTCAGCATCTACAGCTCTTCTATTATTGGTCTAACATCTTTAATCTGTCGGTACAGCACCGGATTAGTGGAACCATTATTTCTGGCTTACCATCCACGCCATCCTTCACTTGGCAGCTGCAGTAGCACCCTGTGCTATTGCTCTAGTCTGCATTCTGACATTTCTGGATACGCAACGAGCCAGTCCACAAACCTCTGTGACCAAGCATTGGGTTGAATTCATCTGCAGGTCGAGAACTCTCTTCTTAAGTTCACTGCATTTGAGATCTCCCATCGCTAGCCAAGCGTCTGAAGCATAGCTCCATGTCTTCGCGAGTGAAGCGAAATTCATGTAGTGGTGGGTCGCGAAGTCTCAACACTACAGCGTCCTTCCATAGCCTTGAGCATACGCGGAAGTCTTCTCTCTCTGGAATGGTAGTAGACTGTCAAAGAGACACTTTACTCTGTCCCTCTACATTATCAGCAGAAATATCATCTTTCATTGCACCGGAATTCTATCGCCTTCAAAGAACATGTGCTCAGTTCTACAAAGCGTTGACCGATACCTTCTAGCACCGAACTCATAGCCTTCTTAGCATCTCTTGGATTATCTGCATTTGTTCTAACCACATCATGTCTCTTATTTCAGTCAACCCAAGACATGCCGATACACAGAAGCTTCCTCCAATCTCACAACACTTGTCCATTTGGTATCTGGCCGCATGGCTGACAGCCGGTAGAACCATCTATTGACACATACTCGCCTCTCTCCTGATTGCCAAGGTCGCCTACTCTTATTTCTCTAGCAGCCTCGTCTACTCTTACTTCACCACAACCTGCCACACAGCACTTACTCCAGACTGCAACAACTGCAGCATGAAGTCCTACCCTCTTGCAGTTAGGATACCTTCTGCACTGCCACCATACCTCTATATCTTCTGGAGATGTTTCCGTCTTAACCAGAAGTACCTTTTCCTCCTGCCTTAGCCTGCACTTACTGCATCTTTCTGCATGAGAAGTACCTTACCTACAGCAGCACCTGGAGATGCTGGAAGACCCCTGCCAGCTAACTGCTGAGCATCCTTTTACATGCCTTTGCATCAAATGCGAACGTAGTAACTTCAGTGGTCTAACTGGTAGGCTCAATTCTCAGTGATAGCTTCTTCCTTGTCGATTACCATTCATCGTTTACCAGGGTCAACTACTACTATATTTAATGCAGCCTTAGCAGTTCTCTTTGTACTCATTTCTGGTCCAGTGCATGTATATAGCCATCGCTTTTACAGTGGTGACTCATATCCTGCATATCCTTGCAATGAGCTTCACGAGTAGCGAGCAATTTCCTACGAACTGGTCGTACATTTCCTGGCATTCTCTTCCTTTGGTGCATCCATGCTCTGTGGAGTCTCTGACACAGCAACAACGTCTTCACTGGAGCATTTAATAGGTATTCACCGAATAGTTTATTTCTCACCAGTAGATGGGTTTCTTGTGAAGGCACCACCTGTACCAGATGTCACGCAGCATTACCGAATGCCATTGAGCTGGATGCTGTACAGCTGTTGCACCAGGCCTCCTGGTATATCATTTCAGCTTTCTATACACTAGCAGCTCTCGCTGTTCAAAGATCTGAATACTGCTTCTACAGCTAGCATTAGCTGCTTCTTAGGGATCCTGAGGAAGTCTTCAACTGATTTCAGCCTTTGTAGATCTTCTTCTTGAACTCTTCTCACTATTGACTTTGAGGTCTCCTCTGTTGTGCGGGTCAAGGTCAGAACCATAGCCGCTTTTGCTTTCCTTTACCTTGTCAAGAACGCGCTTTTCAAACTTGTACTTAGGGAACCTCCACTTAGCGCAACATCTGAGAACATCTGTACATCTTCGATGGGTCATATGAGAATCTTTCTGTCATTTGTAGCTGCTACTGAGACCCTTTACACTTGTGTCATTAAGACCCAGGCTTTGGGATCGTATCCATCATACAGGCATTGAGAAAAACAGCACCTGATCTTACAGACACAAGGAGTGGATTGGTTCCATCCCAGTGTCTCGCCCTGTTCCTTTTCTAGTTGCTTTTAACTTTTCGTCGTATCTGGTCTCAGAACTTCCTAGAACGATCTTGTGGTCGTTTTTCACCAGAAGTCGATAGTACATGCTTCTGTGGTTATAGTGAATCCCTCAGGCGAAGACCTATATTAGTCAGTTTCTGCTAGACTGGCACCCTTACCACCTAGCAAAGCCCCTCATTTCCTTGTTACCTCTCGTCAAACTGTAAAACAAACTTCTTACTCATTTCTTCCTCCCAATGTGTTATACTTCGTAGTCTTTTAGAATGGCTACACCATTTTCTCTTTAGCCAAATCTAAAATTATGCCGGCTGTTTCCTCGTAGCCCTTGTTAGCTACTGCCTATCATACAGGGCACTACTTGAAATTTTCGCACAACCTTTTCTGAGTAGTCTATGCTCCTCAAGTATCCTTTCAAGCTTAGCATAGTTGGCTCAGCCAGATAGGCCCAGTGACTTTAATCTTTCAACCCCTGATAGAAGTTTAATCCTTTTCAGGTGAGTTCAGCTGGAACCATTATCCTCTTTAGTTTCCACTTCAGCCAATTCACTTTGGAATAGGTACCTCTCGAACTAAAAAGGAACGTTTGCCACCTTCAGGTGCTTGTTGGCAAGATACATACCATGGCAGTGTCTTTGATGTTCATGAATATACTCAAACGTAGACACATCTGCCTTTTAGTAGGCTCAGGGGTCGCTCACCATCATCGTATTTAACAGCAAATTCTATGGCCTCTACCCTATTGAAGTAAGATCTTGTCCATCTTTCTAATCATTACCTGGTTCTCCAAGGCCTGGTAACACCTGAAATTCTCTTCATCTTCCCTCAATATATGACTTAATGAGGTCCATATATACTCTATATTTTCTCTCTCCTTTCACAGTGAGCTTAGCATTATTCTGCCAGCTCAGGATTTACTCGATGTACACAACTAGGACCCTTTTCTCCTTTTGCTTCTTCATAAAGACTTTCACTATGCAAGTCCCTTATTGTTTATATAAGATCTCTTAATATCCCAATTCCTGATGAGTTTGAAACTGGTAGATACAGGCTTTTTGGCTATCGACCCAGCCGTCTACTCCCAGCGAAATCTGATACACAATATATAAGGAGTCGAATTGCTCACACTGTACCTCCCATAAACTAGTGTGTCGACCTATTCAGTCAGCTCTCGACAAATAGTCTAGTTTATTATAGTTTTTGATATTTGCTCCACAACCTCACCTCATCCTTTTGCTTTGTCATCGTCTTGCGTCGTACCTGATAACAGGTGCAGGCTGTCAACCTCTCTCTTCATCAATTTGGCAGCCGCCAGTTAATTGACTCGTCTTCTTCACCACGTCGCATATGAGGCATTCTTGTCATTAATCACACCCACAGGTAACCGTGATCGATCCGAACCCCAACAGTAGCCTTTCAACAAATCCTTTCCTGGAAACCACGCCACACAAGTGGTCGACTCATCCAGTATGAAAACTCCGCAGAGTCTTTCCAAAAGATATTTACTATTACATCGTATACAGAGTCACTTTTGTAGCCTTGCAGTCAGCGCACACCATATCCGGAGGATACCTTTGTATTTTCTCATGGATAGTATTTTCATTGGGAGTGTTTCCCTCACCCATCATGGGATAGCCGACCTTTGGACGAGCATCTAGGAATACCTGTCAGTTATTGCGAGACAACAAGTCAGGACCTTAGTGTGCCCAGTTACTCTTTAGCTTTTCTGCACTCTTTTCTCCCGTAATAGGTTCCATTTTCCGCTTTACTATAGCAATAATCTTCAATTGCCCTCATCATTCAGTTCGGATAATCAATCACCCACCTCATAACATACTCACCCTTTCAGTATTGCGTCACAGTTATTGTTTAACATGATACACCATTTCTATATAGTATATTATAATACTTCATGCTTAATTAGGCAGAGACTTATTTTTCAATATTTATGAACCTCTTCTATTATCGTTTTTATTACAAAATTCATTATGTCCTTATAATCGAGGAGCATAGCCTTTTAAATTCAATATTTCTTTTATGGGTATGAAAAGAGATAGCTGTTCATTGGACTCAACCAAAACAGCTAGAATTATAAGTATAATATATACTATTTATTTTCCTTCTCTTTATCATCTTACTCATCCAATAGGGCTCCAGATAGCAACATTAAAGGATTCCGCCTTTACCACACATAGGAATCTTGACTAGAGGTCTGAATTTTTCTACCTTAAAAGTCATTTTATCCCATTTGCTTCATTACCAAGGACAAGGGCACACCTGTCTGCATAGGTAACCTCATACATGTGGTTATCCGTATCCAGGAGCTTTCATCACTATTTGCAGGTCTGCTCCTTTTAAGATAGATAGTATAGCTCCTCCTGACTCTCCATTAGTGAGTCCATATAAAAACCTCAGACCCCATAGCGACCTGACTACCTAGGTTGTATACATCCACACATCCCATCAGTCATGCCAGATTAGGTCAAAGCCCATGGCATCAGCTGTCCTAATTATTGTACCCACATTACCCGGATCTTGGAGCCTATCCAAAATCAGGACCCTTTTGTGTCTTGCAGGATCAAAGTCATCACTTGATAGGTTCATCATCTTGACCACGGCCATGATTACCCTGAGAGTTCTCTCGTTGTGTCATCACCTCATCTCTGGTCAAGTCTCTTGATGGGGTAAGGAACCTTAAGGTCTTCCCAGGTCCAAGTCAAATTCAGACCCTCTCTCTTTTAAAAGTGCTCATGTGTGTCGACGTGTCTGCACCTGTGTTCAAGGGCCAATCCTCTACGGTCCTAAAGTCCTTCGGCTGATGCATCTCCTTGTACCTCTTTTTAGAGGTAAAGCAAAGATCTAATTGTTTTAAATTTACTCGTCATCCTCACTCTTTATATAAGTCCTTATCAAGTTCCTATCTCTTTGAGACATACTGAATCACCTTTGCATGATCAAAAGGCAATCTCTTCTATTACCCTAGTCTGACCAGCTATTACTAGTGATATCTCCGTCCTCAAAGTTCTGACTAGGACTAGGGGAACAGGGCATATCTCCCCTCTTGATACCAGCTAACATTGATATTAGTGACACTTGTCTCTTACCACTCAAGTCAATTAAGCTGCTTCCTCACCCGCCAGACTCTTTGGAACAGTGACTCTCAACATACTGAATGTGTATCATCCAACTGTGCATGGAACCCACAACATCTCCTCAAAGGTCAAGGACTGGCCATCTTTATCCCCATATCAGACTCTCGCAAAAACAACCCCATCAGCACCCATCCTTTTAATGCATCGGCCTCTAGACTGTCGCCCAGCCCTACTGCGTAACCAGAGGGACACCCTTCCTTGGCCATTAGGTGGCCCACACGAAGCCCTCAGGTCTCCACCGATCAGCAACCATAGCCACATCAAAGCTGTTTTCAAACCTATGCTTTTTCGCTAGCCTGCTATGCATCTGTAACATCTCAGTATGGCGGTATTTTCTCACTCTCATCACGATATCTGTTTTGAATTACATCTCTCATCCATAGTCCCACTACCATAACCTCTTGGCCTGATTCTGTAAGTGGTCTATGGCTGTAGCTTCTCCAAACCTTCCCCACCTATTACTATAAACTGCTTCATCTTATATCCTCTAGCCAACCAATACCTTGGCTTCTACAGCATCTCAACCCTCATCCTCTTGTTTCGCCTTATACAGGCTGTAAGCCTGGTCAATGACCCTACCTACCAGCACATCATAGACGTCATTGTCACCTTGCACAACACTGTTTAAGTGATAGCCACCCGCCAGAGACAATCCCACTGTCGCCAAGGACGAAGATACTTCAGCGAGCAGATAAGATATCAAATAAGCCTTTGGGTCCTGGGTTACTACCAAAGATAAACACCCAAAACAGCTCAAGGCTAATAGCAATTCATAAATATTCCCAAGGCCTTCCCTAAGGTAGACATTTATCCTCTCGTGCTGGACTGTTGGCCTCATTTTCATATAAATGACTTTACTGCTACAAATAAAACCTGCTGCTGGGGTTGTCTTGACACTCACCACCAGTAGATGCTGGTGATGCACTATAAACATCAGTACTATCATCACAACAAAGTTGATTCCTAAACTGTGTCCAAGTCTCCATGTAGCATAGCCACTGTTCTGGTAGCAACTGACTGGAAAAATGCCACCTGGAACTTCCTTTCTCGAGCTACAACAATACCGTGCAAGCATGGCCAACTTCCCTAAGAATATCATCAAAAACCACCCACAATTATGAGCATAGCCGTGGTCACCAAGCGCCATCTTAGAATTTGAAGCCTTTAGCTTTTAAATGTCTCTTACTTTACAATATTAATTATGGACAGGAAAGCCAATCACCACCCGAGAATTATCAGAGCCGGAAATGGCCACACTACTCAGTGGCTCTGTTGGCCAGGTAATCTCACTGTATGCATGAGTATTCTCCTGAAATACTTCCCATCGGGTCAAAAGCGCACTACAAAAAGGAAGATATTGAGCAACATATCAGGTAACCTATACCCTTTAAAAGACCGAATTGTGGTATCAAATAGGCAAAGGGCAGTATTAAAGCACCCTTACCCTCTATAACCATACAAGTATATTCTCAGGACCTTTGCTTTAATCAATTTAACACTACCTGACAATTCATCTTGATTCGAAAGACGCTCTTTATCAGTACTCTTGTCTCCATAATTAATCCCGAAGTTATAAGGGCTACCTAGTGTTCCCAAGTGTCCATAGAAACAGAGCGCAACCTGGATTTAATAATATGATGGCCACCTTCCCAAATATAGACCAATGGATGCTGGTATCACACTACTGCAAACCTGTCACACACACAGCGGATGTTGCTTGTAAACAGGGCATCAATAAAACTTGTACTAGTCTCCATTGGCTGGATGATGCGCTGGTGCACAGTACGGCAACAGCAAAATCAAAAACCAAAACCTGCAACCACCATCTGCCCGGGCGATAAAATATGCGCGATGGATGACTATCTTGCTATTTTTCCTCATTTCTTGCCTCCATAAAACTCCGCAGATCAGGACTAGACACAAATTTTAAGAACATGGGTCCCTTAAAATTTATACACCAAAGGTATTTGACCTGTAAACTGGTTTCATCGCTATCCAATATTTCCAGGTGAGCACCATCTTCTTGCCCTATAGTTAGTAAGCTTTCAATAGTAAGGTCATATCTCATCTACGAAAAGCTGTGCATACCTGGCTTCTCCTCCTCGCATAACCTTTGTGTTTCTGCTTTCTATCTCTGACCTTTTAATAATAAGACCTTGCCATCCTTCTCTCTCTACAGACCTCGCTTCATGTCTAGTACCCAATCATCTTATTATTTTTATAGGCACCTCTGACTCCTTTTAAGAAAGTATCCCTACCAAATAAAATACTGCAGGCTGGACTAGCTTCATCTTTTCCTGGTGAGTCAGACTTGTCCTTCAGGTGAGGCATGTACCATATTCTGATAGGCTCCAGCGCGCCTGAGTCCAGCAAGTTCCATCACCATAGTAGATAGGCTACAGGTAGGCCTGAAGGTGCCGCGGAAATAGACCTTTCTCTGGTTCCGATATTATCTCATCACTGCAAAAAGCGATGAAAACTTGTCTACACCGGACATTATTGCATTGTAATTATATTCCAGGGCGAGCGTGGTCTCCGTACACAACCCAGGGACATAGTTCTTCTTCCTTGCATCTAGGCTGGCCTCCTTAGGTCCCCAATAAAGTGGTCCATCCTCGCTTATACCTGGCTGGCATAGTAATCAATCTGGTTTTTGGTCCTGTTTAGGTGTAATTTCCTGGAATCCATTAGGCTTGACCTTGTACTCCATGTCCATGCCGTTGCTGGTGGGATGTCTCTGCTATGGCCCTGAGTAGATATGGTGGCAAATCATAGACTTAGACTCATTCTGGTCTAATTCACCCATTATATAGGCTCTAGTCAATATTTTGTCCTTTGGCCACCACACGAGTATATTCAGCATCCGACATAGATTCAGACTGATAAACTTCTGACACCCTGATATTTTCTCATAGCCTTCTCCCCTGTTACTATAGAAGCTAGACTTGCAGCTCAGCGAATACCAGCCTCAGCCCCTACATCCCTCGACAATCTCATTGTGGCGAGCTATAGATATTGATGATGGTCTTTGCCAAGAATGTCTGGTGAGAATCTCACCCCTGGTTTAAAAATTCAAAATTATTCCCATTGACATGACCTCACACTCTGTCCTAGCTCGCAATTTGACCATCACCAGTAACCTAGCACATCTCGATAGAGCCGGACGTGTACCCATCCATCATCTTCCTTAGGTTTGCTAGCATTGGGTCTAGAGTATAATTGCAATCTTTATGCCTATGTAGGATCCATGAAGCCTTCCAGCTGGACAAAGATTACATCTGGCTGTCATCCCCAGTCCCACTGGCCTCCTTGTCCTTTTTAGCTTCCCTTATCCAAATCTGACCTTGATAGCCTTCATATAGTAGCCTCACTGTATCCCTTTGGTTTTTCATATCGCTTATACAGGTCTCATCTGCACAGGAGAAAACTAGACCATTGGTCTCATAACACAATCCGGGGTCCCAGGCTGTGGCGGTTACAATTTTAGCCTGCACTTTGGCTGGGGAACAACCATATAAAAATGTCAGTTGCCAGCAAGCAAGGGGCCACTAGAATCAAACCTCTATTCCTAATCCTATTTTCAGTCTTTAAACTCTCTTTGAATATATAAGAACTGATTATAACCAGTAGTAAAAAGCAATCCCTGCCACCATAACTTTGACATCTACACATTGGCAATATTTAGCGCCTCGTATGACACAAGGTCATAAGGTGACAAGGGCATACCTCTCAAGTCTATATAAAAACAGACCATGCTAATAGCCAGTGACTCAGAGCTACTCGCTATCATATGTAAGAGAAATACCTTCCTCTTTATATTGTATACTCCAAGTATCATACAAAAATTAAAAAGTAGTTTATAGAACTGGATTGGAAAATCTAAGGCGAAAGTCTGCAAATTTGGAATAAAACCCTCGCCCTGTTGATTGTCTCTATAAGGCCAAACAAAACAATGAATGAAGACAATTAAAACTATTAAATCTAATTTACCTCGTATTTCTGCTTGTCATATCTCAGGCTTTTTGACTCTATTTCGCTCTCAGCCGCACACCGTGAAGTTAGTAATACGCTCTGACCGATTCCTCCCAAAGACATCTCAAAGATGTAGCACCTCTTAGTAACTTGACTTGTCGAAGCTTTCTTTCGCTAAACTAGTACTATTGGGGCATTATTTCACCACCGACTTGAGGCCTCACCTGTCAAGGCTATGTCAACTAGCTTATATAGCCATCACTTAGGATGTACTTTAAATGGTGTTTCTCTGTAGAAGGTCCTTATAACCCAGTGAGTTGGTTGGGTATACTCACTAGTACCACTGACTCTGTAGCACCTAGTGAGCTTTACTAGTCTAGATGATATAGAATCAACACCACCTGATAGCATAAACATTCTTTGTAGATTCTGCTATTGATCTTTTGATGTTTCACTTATACTAGTTCCGTTGTCCAAGCAGGTGGGGATATGGGCTCACATCATCCTCTGCCGGCAACTGCAGCACTCCACAGCGTCTCGCCCACCACTTCCGTTAGCTAGAAATACCTCGCCAACTGATCCCTTTTATGTTTAGGATTTTCATTAGCAACATTATTACTAGCTCTCATACCCATTCTATTACCAATTCATTCTCTTTTACAGAGAACCACCCCTGACCTCAACAGCTTGTTTTCTATATCACTACTTTCTATAGAGTTATCTGGAATCCAACGGATATATACCCTCTTAGCTACTCCACCTTTCGTTGGGTTTCGTGGGTATACCATCTGTGTACCAAAAGCATAGGTGCATTGATTTACACCAAGCTAAACCACTGGCATAAACCATGCACAACTTGTTCTTGTCGGCATTTACCAATATTACTGAATCCTATATGCTACACTCACCAGCAATACCACTGGCTGTTGCACACCTATCAGTTCCCCTAATCTGACATGTCACTACATGACAGCGATGTGGCGCTGCAGTAGCTACAAGCCAACATAGTAAGTGACAATACTAAGAGACCAGAGTCTCTTTTTAAGTTTCATAGTTTTAACCCCCTATTTCTATTGATACGAAAAGAAGACAGCCATAGCGCCGTCTTCCTCACTAGAACACTATCTTTCCTTGCACCTTGGTTAGCAACTGTACAAGAAGCTCTTGCAAGCAAGACTGGCAAAGAAGTCTGGGTGGCATTCACCACATCCGCCCTTTGCTGCACTTTCTCCTGTAAAGTGAAGCCTTTGAAAGAGAGCTTTACATGTCTCCATGATAATCCTCTCCAAAAGGATTTCTCTTATATCTCTAGTATACCATATACTAGTGGCAATTGAGTGAGTATCACACATACCTCTTGGTACACATTGCTGTTCTAGTCTTTTTCAACTTCTCAACAACAGCCTCTACATCCTTAGCACGCGCTTTTCAACAACTCTTTCCTATAGCCCATTTTTCTTTCAAATGGTACCTTTAGTCTCTATGGCTTGGACCCAACTCAAGTATATAATTTATCCTCTTCAACCCTTGTTACCTTGGCAATTATACCACCAACTGTAATAACTGTGTCACCCTTTTCAATAGAATTTCTCATCTCATTAAGCTTTCTTTTCCTTTTGCTTCTGTGGGTCTTATTGAAGTGAACAGAATATTACAGTAGTATCCATATACCAATTCCATAATCATCTGATCTCTGTGGCATTTATATACAATCTCCTTTTTATAAATCATATATGTTGTAATATAAACCATCTAGACATTATTTTATCATAATATTTTTCAAAAGTCCTTTGTAGTCTAAAAGTCTATCCTCCTTGATGGCCTCTCTCGCGTTTTCCATCATCATCTTTAATAGGAAGTGCGGTTGTGCGTTCTGTGGAAGCCCTCAGCTAATATTTCATTACACTTTATCAAGTGTCTTTAGGTGAGCCTCCTTGGTGTAATTCACGCTGCTAGCAATCACATTCTGGATCTGGGCTTTCAGGAAAGTCCCTCAGCTGCCAGGATGCATTTACCAGCCACCACCTTGCCCTGGCTTGTCATGGCAGTGCCATTTCCTAGCTATCCTAGTAGGCAGAAACACAGTCAAACATGTCTCATCTTAAGACACCTTCTAGTAGGGTCATCTGCGGTGATCCCACATCAGATATATCTTGCTAGCAACGTCCTCTGGCAGTAGGGCACTCGTATAATCAAGGACCTCATACATCATATCATCCTTAGGTTCTCCAGCCCACTTAGGCCCCCTCATCGCACAGCCTGGTAGATCAATTGCTGTAATCTCCTTGGCAGACTGCTCTCTTAAATCCTTGTGTCATGCCACCTTGAACTATACCGAAACAGGGGCCTGCTCTTTTCCAGGATACTTCCCGCATGGGCCAGCTCTTACACCTCTCCAGCCACCCAGCTGTCCTCTCTAATGAATTTTCTAACACACTGGTCTGTCCAGCTGGGTAAGGGCACATCCACTGTGCAGAGGCCAGCAATTATATATCAGGACCCCAGGGCATCTCTGAGCTCTGCTCGGCCTCTCTCAGGTGGATAGAAAAGTGCTTTGACCCATCAAGGTGGGACCTAAACCTCCTCCCTCTTCCTCTATCTTTCTTAGTGGTCCAAGACGATCACCTAGAAGCCACCACTCATCTGCAATACTGGCTTTTCATCCCAATTCATAAACCTGTGTAGTCCACCGGCTCTTTCTACAGGTCATGGCCTGGCCTCACTATATAGGTGGTAGGTGTTACTTAAAATTATCTGGGACCCTATTTCCTTTAATTCCTCTGGAGTCATGGCTTTTACTGTTGCCTGAGTTCCAACTATGGCATGAAAAATAGGTTTCTATACTACCATGAGGTGTATGGAGTCTACCAATCTTGCACCAGTCTGCTCACAGGTTTTTATCAATTCATATTTAACTGCGTACATATATTTCCTTTCATAGTCTTACTATTTTCAATATCTCTTTACATGTCTTAGCTCTTACTCTTACATGCTTTGAACTTACAATCCTACTTATTTTTAGGAACATTGCGTCACCAAAAGCTAAAAGAACCTATATTTTTCCTCTACAGCTGTCCCATAGGCCTTAATATATTCTCCTTGCAGATAGGGGCACTTACCAGCATTATCAGGGGTCGATTCTGGTAGGTGGAAGTTGGTGATTAGGTTGTCACATACCTTGAACTTGTAGCCTGGATAAATAAATATATCTGTCCAGTCGCTCTTAACCCTGAGGCTTCCATCCTCTTTTGCAGCAGACTCTATAGTTCTACAGCTAGTAGTACCCACACATATAATCCTCTTTGACTTGACTCTTGCCTCATTGATTATATCTGCTGCCTCTTGACTTATCATATAAAAATTCCGAGTGCATCTTGTAGCCACCTACATCGTCAACCTTTACTGGTCTGAGTGGTACCTAGCCCAACATGCAGAGTTACAAAGGCTGTCTTTACGCCCTTGGTCCTAATCTGGTCAAGTAGCTGGTCTGTAAAATGTAGACCTGCTGTGGGTGCTGCAGCCGATCCATTATGCTTTGAATATACAGTCTGATACCTATCCTTATCCTCTAGCTTTTCTGTTATATATGGCGGAAGTGGCATATTACCTAGCTCGTCCAGAATTTCCTCAAATATACTACATTATAGTCAAACTTGACCGACCTTGATCCATCTACACAAGTATATCTACTACACTCGGCAAATAGCTTGCCTCCACCAAAGGAAAATTTTGCTCCTATTTTGGCTCTTTTACCTGGTTTTACAAGAGTCTCCCAACTATCATCCTCATTTCTTTTCAATAGTAAAAACTCGATCTTTCCACCAGTCCCAACCTTCTCACCTATTAGCCTGGCAGGGATTACCCTAGTATCATTTAAAACTAGGCAGTCCCCCTCTTCTAGATAATCTATAATATCCTTAAAAACCCTGTGCTCTATCTGGCCTGTCTTCTTATCAACAACCATCAACCTTGAGCTTGACCTATCCTCTATTGGAACCTGCGCAATCAGCTCTTCTGGTAGGTCGTATTTAAAATCACTGGTCTTCATATCTCACCTCAATAACTATTTCTTCTTTTTCCTCATATGGTATACCCAAATGCTGGTAGGCTATTGGCATGGCTATTCTACTCTAGGCGCCCTATTAATAAAGCCTAGCTGTAGTGAGTAGGGGCTCATATACATCTTCAATAGTATTCCTATCCTCTCCTATAGATGCAGCAAGGGTATCTAGACCTACAGGCCCCCATTAAACTTTTCTATTATTGTCATTGTAGTTCTCATCAACAAAGTCTAAACCTAAGAGTCCACTCCTAGTAACTCTAGGGCAGCCTGGGCTACCTGGTCTGTAATATGACCGTCCGCCTTGACCTGGGCAAAGTCCCTAACCCTCTTTAGTAATCTATTTGCTATTCTAGGTGTACCCCTAGACCTTCTTGCAATCTCAACAGCACCGTCATCCATAATCCCTGCATTTAATATGCCAGATGACCTTCGCACTATCTCAGCTAACTCATCTTCCTTATAGTAGTCTAGCTTACAAATAACACCAAACCTATCCCTAAGCGGATTTGTCAACATACCTGCCCTGGTTGTAGCCCCAATAAGGGTAAACTTAGGTAGGTCTAACCCTAATGCCTCGTAGCAGACGGTCCCTTACCTATAATATCTAGACAAAAGTCCTCCATAGCTGGATATAGGACCTCTTCCACGCTCCTATTAATCCTGTGAATCTCATCTATAAACAGGACGTCATTTTCCTGTAAATTTGTTAAAATAGCAGCCAAATCTCCAGCCCTTTCTATGGCTGGGCCAGATGTAATCCTTAGGTTAACACCCATTTCATTCGCTATTATACTAGCAAGTGTTGTCTTACCAAGTCCAGGAGGTCCATGAAAGTAACATGGTCCAGAGACTCGCTCCTCGATTTTGCAGCATCTATAAATATCCTTAGCTGTTCCTTTGACTTCTCCTGTCCCAAATACTCATCTAGGGACTTGGGTCTTAAACTGTTTTCTATATCAAAATCTTCTTCCTTCATACTGGAAGTAATTATACGTTCTTCATCCATACCCTCTACCTCCTATTAGAATTTGAAGTTTGTCTTCAAAATATATTCTAGGGCCTTCTTAACTATATCCTCAACACCCATACCTGGCTGCTTGACAAAGTCTACAGCCACCTTCGATTCTGACCGGTATAGCCTAGGGCAACTAGGGCATCAATAGCCTCTCCATCACTAGTAGTTGGTATCGACATAGCTGGTTTTCCTCCCTAGGTCTTCCCCACTTATATTAAAGCTTACCTAGCTTGTCCTTAAGCTCTAATACCATTCTCTCTGCAGTCTTCTTTCCAACCCCGGAGCCTTTGATAGGGTCTTAGTATCGAAGTCGAAATATATAGGTGGATCTGGGACGGTGTAGCAAAGGAAAGAATAGCCAGTCCTAGCTTTGTTCCTATCTTTGACACTGATGTTAATAGATTAAACATATCTAGCTCTTCTTTAGAATAAAAACCACAAAGGCTAATATCATCCTCCTAACTATCATCTTTGTATACATCTTAGTCCTGTCACCTTCACTTAACTGGGACAGGGTATTGCTAGAAAGCATTTAACTTATAGCCTATTTCATTGTTTTTCAATTAGCACATAGTCAATTCCTATATCTTCAACTGTGCCCTTAATATATCCAATCATTTATACCACTCCTATTTTTGAAAACCTACTCAATTCCCTTACCCATCCTGTTAGCAATGCGCATGACAGATAGCCACAGCCAGGGCATCAGCGACGTCATCTGGCTTTGGTATTTCCTTTAGACTCAAGAAAGAGGTCACCATTTTTCTGCACCTGAGACTTGTCGGCCCTTCCGTAGCCACATACGCCCTGCTTTACCTGTAGGGTGTATACTCATAAGTCGGCTTTGCATGATGCTGACAGGATAGGGAGTATAACCCCCTAGCCTGAGCTACAAGTAATGGCCGTCTTAACATTTTTATTGAAGAAAAGTTCTTCTATACCAACTTCATCAATATCATACATATTAAAGAGCTGGTTCATACCCTTGTATATCCTCTCCAGCCTCTCCACAGTACTCATGCCTGCTGGAGTTGTTATAGCCCCGTAGTCTATTGTCCTGAATTTGTTATTTTTATATTCAACCAAGCCATAGCCAATAATAGCCAGACCTGGGTCTATTCCCAAAATTATCATAATACCTTCCCTTTAGTTTATTTCTACCTATTATGCATTACATTTAATTTTTAACACATATGAAAAGATATAACAATTTGATTTAGTACAATATCTAGAAATTCTACACTTTTTCCTTTTAAAATGTTATAATATAATTACTATTCCTAATCAATATATTAATCACTTGTCAATAATGTATAGTCGATGATTTTAATCCTTGTCTATAGTTCGTAGCCAAGGATTTTAACCCTTGTCAATATGTAAAAGTCAATGATATTATATAAATTTTTAACACTATAGGAGGCTACCATGGAAATTATTCAACTCAGTAACAGACTTGTAGAATACAGAAAAAGCAACAATATGACTATTAAAGAATTCTCTGAGCTGTCGGGAATCAGTACTGCTTTGCTTAGCCAATTGGAAAGAGGGGTTGGTAACCCTAGCCTAAGTGTCCTAAACGCTATATCTGAAACTATGAACACTAGTCTTTCCTCTTTATTTGAAGAGCCTGTTATTTTAGAAAACTTGGTTAGAAGGTCAGATGGCCTTTCAACTATTGTATATCCTTGTAGGGATAATTTGGAATTTCAGTTGCTTACAACTAGGACGGCTACACTAAATATAAACCTTGTGAGAATTGTATTTCATGCTCATTCAGAGACGTCTTACCAGCCCTTAGGAAAAAATATTTCTGACGATGTAATCCATATAGAAAAGGGCAGCCTTACCGTCCAAACCGATGATGGTAAGTCCATCCTTTTAAAGAAGGGTGACACTATGAGGATACCACCTGACCTTAAGTATAAGTTTAAAAATATATCTGTCCACAATGTTGTAATGGTATTTGCTACAAATAAGCTTGAGGTCAGATAAGATACTAATTAAAATATAGATTTTAAGTTGCTTTTAAAATTGGACTAATAATAAAGACCCTAGCCTTTTAGTCATAATGACTTACGCTTAGGGTCTTTCAGTGACTATACTTCTTTTTAGGTCTCTCTTAATATCTTACGCTTTAAATTTCTTGAGCTTGTGCTAATTAAAATCAAGATAAAACTTATTTTACAACTTGAAATCTAAATAAAATATCATCGAGTTATTTATCTCTGTGCTCTTATTTATCAAGTACTACTATCTCGATATTTCTTCTACCAAAGTTTCTCATATTAGTTGCTGAATTCATGAATATATCGATCATTGTACCCCTTATGATACCACCTGTATCGTTAGCTATAAATACCTTATCGTAATAAGGTACATAAACCTTTGAACCTAGTGGTATAACCCTTGGGTCTACCGCTATAGTACCCCATCTCGGTCTCTGTCCTGATGCAGTTGTAGTATCTCCTGTATAGGCACTTGCATTAGAGATATATTTCTTACCTGTACCTAGGTAGTTACCACTCTTGTCATAGTACTTAACCTTACCGTTAGAAGTTGAAGTTGTATAAGTGCTTGTCTTTGTAGCGGGCACTTCCCTACTATAACTTCCATCGTTGTTAAACTGATACGTCTTGCCATTTATGTTCTGAGTTCCTGTTACCATGTAACCTGAAGAATTAAAGTAGAACCACAAACCACTGATTCTATTCCATCCAATTAGGTTTTTTCCATCAGAACCTACATATACGTGTCTACCATTTTGTGTAGACCAGCCGCTTGTTGCTAGTATTGACTTAGCATCTGACATACTTCCACCAAATGCAAAAATTAATATGAAAGCCATACAGACTATCTTTTCCCAATATTTTTCATAAATATCCTCCTTAGTATGGATAATAAAGCAAAAATCTCAACTTTATCTATCCCTTCTTTTTGAATAATTATATTCATTTTTGTCCTAGTGTATTAATTACACCGTTGTAACTTTTTGTATTATTTTTGTTACTTTAATACTTCCGACTTCTTTATTCTAATACAAAAATTACAAAAAAGCAACCTCTTTTAACCTTAAACCTAGTTGTAAATGCTGTACATGTTGAAATAACAGACTTATATAGAATAAATAAAAGTTACATTTTGTAACTTATTTTTGTAACTTTTTCTTGATTCCTTTATCTACCTTTATTAATTAGATGTGTTTTTATGCATTAAAAACCTTCCTATATATATCGACCTTACTATTTGGAACCATATATTTTACATCAGATACTTAATCTCCTTTCATGATAACTTTAGGATATGAAATAAATTTATAAATACAAATTTTAATCTATGGCTTTTTATTTAGTCCTCTTATAATATATAATTAATTATAATGGATTTATCCAAGATAGTAATAGTATTGGATTGGTGGTGTAATATGACTATAACAATAAATATCGACACAATTTTATTTCTTTTGGCCCTTCTTGGATGTGCAACCCTTATAGCACTTATACTACTTTTGAAAAAGCTTACAGCCTTCATAAGTAGTGTAGAGGCTCTCCTAGTTCAGAACTCTACAAATGTCGGTCTAGCAATATCCAAGATACCTGCTATCCTTGAAAATGTAGATTCTGTTACTGATAACGCTAAGGAGGTAAGTGAGGTTGCTGCAGATATCAGCAATGATATAAGCACGGCAAAGGAAACAGTAAAAAATAGTATAATTATGTCTGCCGGCATGGCAGCAAAGGCAAAGGACCATTTTAAGAAGGACTAAAACCAAAGCTTTTTTAAGGACCCAGTATTGGGTCCTTTATATCTTTAAGGTTAGTTTAATTCTAGGATATGAGTATGCATTGTGCTGAAAGATGAGTTCATATAAGGCATACCTCATTTAACACATATAAAAAAGAGACGACCAAAACGGTTCGTCTCACATTTCTTAATTATGCTAGGTTTTCCTTTGCAACTGCAACTAGCTTTGCAAATCCTTCTGGATCAGCTATTGCTAATTCTGAAAGCATCTTTCTGTTAACTTCTACTCCGGCCTTCTTTAAACCATTCATGAACTTAGAATAAGACATGTCGTTCATTCTACATGCTGCATTAATTCTCTGTATCCATAGCTTTCTGAAGTCTCTCTTCTTCTGCTTTCTACCTATATAAGCATTCTTTAATGCCTTCATTACAAACTGATTTGAAGTCTTGAAAAGCTTACTTCTTGATCCCTGGTATCCCTTTGCAAGCTTCAATACCTTTTTATGTCTCTTATGGGCATTCATACCCTTCTTTACTCTTGCCATTTCTAATCCTCCTAAATACTAATCTTACTTGTATGGTAATAATTGTGCTATTCTCTTTGCATCGCCATCACTTACTAAAGTTGAGTGTCTCAAGTTCATCTTAGTCTTAGGTGATTTCTTTGTAAGTATATGACTCTTATAAGCCTTCGCTCTCTTTAGCTTTCCGCTTCCTGTTCTCTTTAATCTCTTTGCTGCACCTCTGTGTGTTTTCATCTTTGGCATAACAAAATCCTCCTCTCAATATTTATCTATTTCTTTGGATCTATAATTGCAACCATATTATTTCCCTCGAACTTAGGGGCCTTATTTGGTTCTCCAAACTCACTCAACATGTCAATAAATTTTAACATTACTTCCCTTACCAATGTCCTTGTGACCAAGCTCTCTTCCTCTGAACCTAAGCTCAACCTTAACCTTGTCACCCTTCTGTAAGAACTTAGCTGCCTGGTTTGCCTTAGTATTAAGGTCATGATCACCTATACCTGGTCTAAGTCTTACTTCCTTTACATTGATTACTTTTTGCTTTTCTTTGCCTCTTTTTCCTTCCTAGCCTGCTCATACTTGTACTTACCGTAGTCCATAATCTTGCAAACTGGAGGCTTTGCATTAGGTGATATCATTGCAAGATCCAAATTCTTAGAACTTGCCAACTCCTTCGCTTCCTTAGAAGTAACTATACCTAACTGTTCTCCTGTTTCAGAAATCAATCTGACTTCCTTAACTCTTATTTCTTCATTGATAGCTATTTCTTTACTAATCTTAGAACACCTCAACTTTCTAAAAAATAAATCTCTCACTGAGAAATTCTCTGGTACGAAAAAAAGACGGATATAAAAATCCGTCATAAGTTCTAAAATAAAACAGCAAAATTAACTACTGATTAAACTTATACAACCCTACTAGCCGTGCCGTAAGGTGAGAACGGATTCTACTTCTTTTCATTACTCAAATAGTATAATACAAAAATCCGTCCCTGTCAATCATTTTTATAAATTAAGCCGAAATTATTTCATATCCATCTTCAGTGACCAATATCTGGTGCTCCCACTGGGCTGATAGGCTTCCATCCTTTGTATATGAAGTCCATCCATTCTTCTTATCTACGTAGACCTGTGGCTTACCAATATTGATCATAGGCTCTATTGTAAATACCATACCAGGCACCATTAACATACCTGTATCCCTTCTTCCTACATGAGACACAAATGGTTCCTCATGGAATTCATTTCCTATACCGTGACCACCAAACATAGTTACTACAGAATAGCCTCTAGACTCGGCATACTCCTGTATAGCTGCCCCTATATCTCCTATATGCCCCCAAGGCTTGACCTGGTCTAGACCAGCATTTAGGCACTCCTTAGTCACCTCTACTAGATTTTTAGCCTCTTCACTTACCTGACCAACCATGTACATCCTAGATGCATCTGAGAAATAACCATCCTTTATAGTCGATACGTCCACATTGATTATGTCTCCATCCTTAAGGATTATATCCTCTGAAGGTATCCCATGGCATACCTCATTATTAATAGAGTACAACAGCTCTTTTGGGAATCCCTCGTAGTTCAAAGGAGCTGGTATTGCATCATGCTCTATAGTATAGTTGTGAACTAGCTTGTTTATGTCCTCAGTAGACATACCTGCAACAATCTTTCCCTCTAGGTGGTCAAGAACCCCTGTATTTACCTTAGCGCTCTCCTTTATTGCCTCTATCTCTCTAGGTGTCTTTATATTAAATCTATCAGGCACTATATGGCCCTTCATAGCATATTCTTTTTATCTTGTCATCAAAAATCCATGTGGCATTTCTTGTACTTTTTGTCCACTACCACACCAACACTTGTCATTTCTATCCATGTTTTATCCTCTCCCTTATATATTATTTATTGACCAGTAGCTTGTCTGACCAACCTGAATCTTTCATATATATTATACCAAATAAACCGGAATATTATAGACCTTTTTAAAATTATTTGCTAAAGGTCTATTTATGATAATAGTTTTTAAAAGATAATTAAAATTGTATGGGTTCAAAGTGTATTTTTTTATCATATGACGCCTAATAGTTGACTTTATAAGCCTTAAATTGATAGAATTGTATTTGTAATTATATTTTAATACTTAAAGGAGGATTTATGAAAAATAAGAATCTAGCAAAGCTGACACAGTCTGCAATACTTGCCGCTCTTTGCTTTGTAACATTTACTTACCTACAGATTAAGATACCTGTTCCAGGAGGCGACGCAACATCAATTCACTTTGGCAATGTCTTTCTTGTACTTGCTGCCCTACTTATAGGCGGTGTGTACGGTGGACTTGCTGGAGCTATCGGTATGACAATTGCTGACATAATGGATCCGGTTTATATACTAGTAGCGCCTAAGACTTTTGTACTTAAGCTGTGCATAGGCCTTATTGTTGGCCTATTTGCCCACAAGATTGGTAGAATTAACCATACTAACGATCCACAAAAAGTATTTAGGTATGCCCTATCAGGATCAATAATAGGTATGGCATTTAATGTATTTGCAGACCCAATTGTAGGATACTTTTATAAGATATATGTATTAGGTCAACCAGCTGATGTTGCTAGCGTTCTAGCAAAGTTTAGTGCAGGAGCAACATTCTTCAATGCTATAACTACAGTTGTAATAGCTATGCTTCTATACACTGCTCTTAGACCAATACTAATAAAGGCCAACCTTTTGGTTGACTACGACTTGAATGCAGACAGGTAGTTTTGCATGTTAAATTAGCACATTAGAATACCTTAATAAACCTATTAAACAAAATAGAGAAGGAAGACTATCATTAGGCTTCCTTCTCTATTTTTTATGCAAAAGGGTATGACCCCTTTTAATATAGCAATTCTAAAATTATAATTTTAATGTCACATTTTTATGTCACATTACTTATACCATACCGCATATCTGATATTATATCTTAAATACAAAACCAATAATACCCGCCAAGACTATTAAAAATATTGGATGGATATTTTTCTTGTAGTACTGCAATAAAAATATAAGTCCTGCTAAAGCCAAGGCTGGCCACCTAAAATACCCCATTATAGATCCCTTATTGGCCATATCCAATAGGGAGATCTGAATAACACTAAAGGCAGCCGCCAAAATCAAACCACTTGAGGCCGGTCTTAGTCCATAGAAAACACTTTGTACGGTCTGTGATTCCTTAAACTTGTCCAGGATCCTATAGACTATTATTATGATAATTAGGGATGGCAGGACCAAAGATACCGGACCTATAATTGCTCCTAAGACTCCAAACTGTTTAAAACCAACGTATGTAGCCATATTTATACCAGTTGGACCAGGCGTACTCTGGGCTATAGCAACCATATTACCAACATCTACTGCTGTATACCAACCTGTCTTCTTACCAATCTCATATAGAAATGGTAGGGTTGCAAGGCCACCCCCTACAGCAAATAAGCCTGTAGTGAAGAAATAGTAGACTAACTTAAAAATTCCTGGCACCTAGTCCACCTTCTTTCTTAGCTTAAAAAAACTGGATAATAAATCCCAATACACCTGCTAGAATCACTAGTATAAAGGGTGAAACTACACTCATTATTGCTACAATAGCTACTAGGATAAATATGATAGCTGTCGGTATATCAATCACAGACTTTTTGGCCATATTATATACTGCATTTAATATAAGAACACATACACATGCCCTGATACCATTAAAGGCGTGAACTACTGCTGGTAGGCTGGCAAAATTTGTCAAAAAGGCTGCTATTATCGCTATAATTACAATCGATGGGAATATAACACCTAGGGTTGCCGCGATAGCACCCACTAGTCCACCTATCTTGTAGCCAACAAAGGTTGCTGTATTTACAGCTATTACACCTGGTGTCACCTGGCTAATAGCAAAATAATCTAAAATTTCCTGGTCAGTGACCCAACGATGTCTTTCAACTACTTCCTTCTTTATCATAGGTAACATGGCATAGCCTCCCCCAAAGGTAAAGCTACCAATCTTTGCAAAGGCTATAAACAAATCAATTACTAACTTCATTGTTCCCTCCATAATATTAATTATATAGGGCTGACTGAGTCCTATTAGTCTTCCTTAACCTCTTCGAACATCCACCTACTAGCTGCACACTTTGGACATACCCAGTCATCTGGAAGGTCTTCAAAAGGAATACCTGGCGCAATACCATATTCAGGAACACCCTTTTCAGGATCATACACAAAGCCACATGGCCTGCACTTATACTTCTTCAAATTATTTTCTCCACTCATAACAATAACCTCCATATCTAATAAACTTACATACAAATATATAAGGGATTATATAGGCACACATTTTTACTAATCAATCAATTGTCCATATACCCTACCTATATTATAGTACATAATTTTAAAAAGTGGAACAAAACCTAGGGTCTTATTCCACTTCAAATTATATTTAATAATACTTGTTCAAAAGCTAGTAGTTATCCTAAGCTATAGACCTAGGAAGAATCTACCCATAGCATCCGCAGCAATTATAGCACTACATACCTTGTCTTCATCAACCTCAAAAGGCATATTATGAATTGTCTCACCCTCTGCACATGCAAGTCTAGCTACCTCTAATAGCCTATCCTTATTTATTTCCTTAACACCCAATTCTTCTAGTGTAACAGGTAGACCCATATCTATACAGAAATTGTATATTTCCTCTAGTTCCTCAGTTGGGGCATTTTCCAATACAAGCTGAGTCAGTGTACCAAAGGCTACCTTTTCACCATGGTACATATGGTGACATTCCTCAAGTGCTGTCAAACCATTGTGGATGGCATGGGCACCTGCCAAACCAGCAGACTCAAAGCCTAGCCCACTTAATAGGGTATTCGCTTCAACTATCTTTTCAACTGCCTCTGTGCATACACCTGCCTCTAGGGCAATCTTAGCCTTTAAACCTTCTTCTAAAAGTGTATCTAGGCACAGCTTGGCCAAGGCTACAGCTGCCTCTGTAGTTTTTCCACCAGCACAAGAAATGGCTCCACTAGCCTTACAAGCTCTTGCTTCAAAATATGTAGCCAAGGCATCTCCTACACCAGCAACCGTCAATCTTACAGGTGACTTAGAAATAACTTCTGTATCCATCATAACTATATCTGGATTCTTTGGTAAGAATAGATACTGGTCGAAAATACCATCTTCAGTGTATAAAACAGATAGGGCACTACAAGGTGCATCTGTTGATGCTATAGTAGGACATACTACTACAGGTTTATTCGTATAGTAGGCTACTGCCTTGGCAGTATCTGCTAGCTTTCCTCCACCAACACCGACAATTATATCACAATCATCATTCTTCACATACTTGTCGATAATTCTATCGACCTCAAGCTTTGAACATTCTCTATTGAAATAGCAAACTTCCATCTTGGCTTCAGAAGACTTAAAACCTTCCTCTATGCCTGGTCCCACCCTCTTATAGCCTGATTCTGTTATAAGTACTAGGGCCTTTTTACCCAGTTTTTCAACATATTGGCCAAGCCTATTTAGCTCTCCTGGTCCCTGGATATACTTGCTTGGACTAATTAATATTTTTGCCATATTATCTCCTCCTAAATGGTTAATTTACTTAATATTAGCACAATTCAAATTATTAAACAAGGCTTTTGTTAATATTTTGATATTCTAATCTAATAATAATAAGATATAAAAATAAGGACTAGCCTCTAGACCTCTCAGCCTAAATACTAGTCCCAATTTATAATTTATTTTCGATTAATTGTTTGTATAATTATCAAAGTATCCCTGTACAAGTACTATTGGTGTACCCTTGTCACCTGAACCACTTGTAAGGTCACACAATGAACCAATTAGGTCTGTAAGTCTTCTTGGTGTAGTACCTTCAGACTCCATCTTCCCTACCAAGGAAGCATCCTTAGTCTTTATTCTTTCAGATATAGCTTCCTTAAGAGCTTCACCTGATAAATCATTGAAGTCATTGTCTGCTAGATACTTTAGCTTCAATTCATTAGGTGTACCCTCTAGTCCCTTAGTATAGGCTGGTGATACCACTGGGTCAGCAAGTTCCCAAATCTGTCCTACTGGATCCTTGAAGGCACCATCTCCATATACCATTACCTCTATATGCTTACCAGTCTTCTTTAATAGTTTTTCCTGGATATCATATACAAGGTCTGTACATTCATTAGGGAATAGCTTTACGCTATCTTCTGTTGACTTATTTGATCCCAATAGCCCATATAGGGTGTTGTAACCACTTCCGTCTATTGATTCAGTCAATATTTCATCCATACCATAAACTGTAGCTCCTGCAGCCTTTAGTATCCTACTTGTTCTCTTTCTAGTATGGATATCGCAGTTTATTACATTCTTAGTGTAGTTTAATATCTCAGTAGCATGGTTAGCAAATACAATTTCAACTTCTGCACCAGCTGATCTAATAACTTCACTATAGTAATCAACATAGTCCACACCTGTAAATGGGTGTATATTCTTACCAAATAATTCTCTATATTTTTCAAGTGTCAATACTGTTGAATATGGGTCTATTCCCTTGTCATCTAGCTGGTCTTCAGTTAATAACTGGTTACCTACTTCATCTCTTGGATATGAAAGCATTAGAACCACCTTCTTTGCCCCCATAGCCATACCCTTTAGGCAGATGGCAAATCTATTACGAGAAAGTATTGGGAAGATTATACCTATAGTTTCTCCACCAAACTTAGCTTCAACATCCTTGCCTATTGCATCTACTGAAGCATAGTTACCCTGGCTTCTTGCCACTATAGATTCTGTAATACCTATTACATCCCTATCACCTAGGTCAAAGCCATCTGTCTTAGAAGCTTCTATAACAGAATCTACTATAATCTCTGATAAATTGTCACCCTGACGAATTATTGGGCAACGTACTCCACGCGCTACTGTACCAACATTTCTTGTCATACTATATTCCTCTTTCAATTAAATTCAAATTTACTTATAGACTTTACAGATAATCCTTTACCAGAGACCATCCAGTCTTAAAGTTTTTTACTTATACCAAGCACTCTATATATAATACTACAAAAGTAGCAATTTAAAAAGAAGAAATCGAATATTTTTCTAACTTTTTGTGAAAAATGTTTAAATTAGTCTGTTTGTTTTTCTTTTTAATGTTAATTTTTATTTGATTTATAAGCTGATATTTATTTAATTTCAACCTTCTAAATCAAATTTCCCGTTTATATACATTTTTGTAATACTATCTTCCTTATACTAAAAAAATATCCTAATAAGGCCTAGTACCAATAAATGCCCTGGATAAAATATGTAAAAGAACCACTTAGAAAATTCCCTTCCCCTATCCATTCGTTTACCATTATACAAATATATAATGGTAATTCCAGCAAGAACAATACCCAACATACTTCCTAGGAAAAATATCAAATTTTCTTTTTATCGGAAGAATATTGATTCGGGCTAAAAATTCTAATATTCCAAACAAAATCGTTGATATAATAAATGCATACTTAGTTTTAACCTTTGACCCATAACTCCAAATAAATAATAGGGTAAATACTGGTGCTAATACGGCCCAATCTGATATTAAGGATGGTATAATAAGCCCCAAGATACATACAAACCTTAAAATTTTATTTCCTACTCTTTCAACCACAACTAAAATCCCAAAACAAATTAGCAAGGTGAATATCACATTAAGCCCATGAAACTCTATGACACCCTCCTCGGTAAAGGCCAAACAAAATGGTATCTCAGAAACTAGGGCAAATATAAACAGCCTCCTAGCATATTTCTTTTTAGAATGCGTGTACCTATATCCTTCAACTAAAAAATAGCACATGGTAATAGCAGTAAAGTAACCCAAGTCCAAAAAAAGCTCTGACAAAAATGTACCCGGCTCTAGAAATATTATTGATATATGATTCAATAACATCAAAAACATAGCTATATACTTAATCAAATCACGATTTAGTATTTTATATTTATCAGTCAGATTATTTTCCATATTACTAACTCCCCCAATACTTATTTTCTGTCTAAAGACCTATTTTTGATGCGGTTTTTAATCCATCCTATTATTGAAATGGCTAGATAACCTATAGTATAGTTTATGAATATATCTCTATAGGCAGAACTAGCCAAGGCTTCTCTAAACCCTGTCAACCAAATATATACAAATACCAGTATGAGTGTTGGAATGTACACTACAAAAGTCTTGATCCAATAATTATTAATTTTCAAATTTTTAACCAGAATATAAGCAAGGACGATGATAAAGACGATAATAGCCCTATCCAATTCATGCCAATTACCATTAGGATCTTCATAATGTCCCTTTAAAAGATACAGCACGCTATTTAAAATTGTTGCAAACGTATATAAAACAGAATAAGGAAAAACTGCCTGCTTTAACCAATCATTCCATATAGACTTCATACTTCCACCTCCACAAGTTTATTTTTTTATAATACAATTATACAATAGCCATATTATAAGCTGCAATAATAAATGCCTTTTAAAAATAAACCACATAAAAAAGTGAAAATCTTTTCTTGAATATTTGATTTCACAGACAGCATTACTTATAATCATTTATTAAATCTTTCTTATAAAGTTAATCAGTAGAAAATACAGCGTTACAATACACAAAACCTGAGTTCCAACCTTCAAAAGATTCATCATGGACTACTCCTGGACTGAATTTATAGACCCCCATCTTGTCACTAGAAGTATGAAATGCTATAAAATCATCAAATTCTATTCTCTTTGGACTGGCTTCATCTATTTCAAAAATTGGTGGTTCATCATCAAGTTCATCAAAGTAAAAATCCCACTGAACACTAGGAACTGCATCCAGTTGGCCAGCAAACATGAAACCTAACTTATAAAAGTCTTTAGACAATATTCCTATATCCTCTTTATCAAATATACTTGGAATAAAGCATACACTGGCCTTATTTATATCTACACCAAAGCCCTCTATAAAGTTAAGAGTGTCAGAATCTAAATGCTTCTTTAAAGCTAGGTTTAGGTCCTTATCTTCTGATAGATCGTTTTTTATATAGTATTCAATAGTTTTTTCCTTATCTAAGCTAATATCCCAAGGATATAAGTTCAATTTTTTTATATCTACAAATGCATCAGCAACATTTTGTCTCATTATTTTTCACCTCTAAAATACACTTCCATACTCCGAGAATCTTCTATTTATACTATTATACTTTATTTTTAATACTTTGTAAGCATTCTTTAAAGCCAAGGATAAATACTTGAACTTTTTCGACCACCTATAGGTGAATTGCCTTTGAAGCATTCTTCCTATAGGCAGTGTCATGGAAGAGATAGTCTCCATGAATTTTATTCTCTAAACCTGTCATTATAAGTGGTAGAGTCAATGTCTTAATAAAAAATAAGCCCATCCAAGTGAAAAACATCCAAAGTTTCATGCTGTCTAGGCCAGCAAAAAAGAACTGATAAAGTACCCATCCACCAAGCCTACATTAAGCATGGTTGCAAGACTGGCTAATAAGATATTAGTCTTTATCCTGTTGCAATATACTTTAGCAGCAAATAAGGATAAGAGGGAAATATTATATACACAAATTGCTTTGTATCCCTTCCTATAGATAACCAGGGTTTTTCTATTATAAAATCGTATTAATCCATTTCTAACAGAAAAAGAATTGATCCAAACGTGGCTTAGGCTATCTATTTCATCCCACCCCACTAGGAGGTCAATTTTTCTCAGGTATATCCCATCCTTACATAGATATATTTTATAGCCAAAAATAGAGAATATTACCACAATGACTAGGGTCAAACCTAGTGTAATATATGTTAACTGGTCCTGGCTAATAGTAAAATTATAATCAAGAAAAAGAGCGCTTATAGGCTTACCATTTGATATAAATTTTACTACTCCTATAGTAAGCAAGATTATAAACAAGTAAAATCTATAATAAATACTATGGAATTTGATCTTATTTTTCATTATTTTTTTGTCCCTTCAAATATTTACCAGTTTATTACTGATTATATTTGATTTTATCATATTCCATGTCTTCACTTCTAGTCCCAAGTCCTATTTTCCAAACTACCACTAGGGCTAATATAAAAGACATAAAGTCTGCCACTGGCTGTAGTAGGAAAATACCAACCTGACCAAAGGCCCCTGTAAGTATATATAAAAGAGGTATGTAAAAGATACCCTGACGTGAGACAGAAATAAGAGAGGACCAGAAATACTGGCCTATATTCTGCATAAGCATGCTAGCCAGGGCAAAATACCCCAATAGTGGTAGGCTTATACATTGAAGGTTTAGTAACTTCTTGCTATATAGGATCACCTGGCTATCTCTTGTCATAGTCATAATTAGCTCTTCTGAGAATATATACAAACCTAGGGCAGATATAATTAAAAAACTTGTTGCCCCTAAAACTGCCAGTTTGAAGGCTTTTTCACCCTATCATACTGGTTTGCCCCGTAATTCATAGCACAAATTGGCTGAAATCCCTGACCCCAACCTATCATTATCAAATATGCGAGGGCTAGGATTCTTGAACTAATAGTCAAGGCTGCAAGTAGTCCATCACCGTATCTTGCTGCAGATATGTTGAGAAGAATCAGGGCTACACTAGTGATAGATTGACGCAAAAAATTTGGCATTCCACCCGCCAAAATATGGTAGACCCTCTCCCTATTTACCCTTGCATTTTTTAAGCTTGCCCTAATATTCCCGTTTTTCATAGACAGACCTGTGAGCACAATACAACTCACTACTTGTCCTATCAAGGTAGCATAGCCAGCTCCGATAAATCCAAATTCTAGACCAAACATTAAAATAGGATCTAAGACCATATTTACCAGCATGCCTGAAAGTAGGCCTAGCATACCATCCTTAACATTACCACAAAGCCTTAGTTGGTTATATAGGGTGATGGAGTATAGGGCAAATGGTATGGTTAGGACTATTACCTTAAGGTAGTCTACGGTAAATCCCATCAGACTTTCTGATCCACTTCCTCCTATAAAGCTAGCAAGTGGTGATATATATATCCAAGAAATTAGGGCTATAAGAATTCCTACTCCTAGTGCAAATAGTATTCCAATAGAGGATATTTTCTCCGCCTCTTTCTCACTACCCTGTCCGATTCTTTTTGACATTATATTTCCACTACCATAACCAAACCAAAATCCAATGGCCTGAACAAAACCCATAAAGCTAAAGACTATCCCTATTGCTGCTGTCATTGACTTATTATCAAGGATACCGACAAAAAATGTATCGGTCAAATTGTATATTACCATTACCAGCATGCCTATTATAGTAGGTATGGATGTTTTTACTAATAGGGGCAAGATGGGATCATTTAGAATGGACTTCCTCCTTAGCTCCTTTTTTTCTATATCTGAAACCATATTACATACCTCTTACTGTTCCCTTATCACCGTCGACCTCTATCATATCACCGTCCTTAAACCTAGAAGTAGCAAGACCCACTCCAAGTACGGCTGGTATATTAAACTCTCTTGCAACTATTGCTGCATGGCTCAAGGCCCCTCCCGTATCGGCAACTACACCACTTGCAAGCTTAAATAATGGTGTCCATTCTGGGTCTGTCAAGTGGCAAACTAGGATATCACCCTTTTGCATCTTGTAGAATTCATCTGTATCTCGTATAATACAAACCCTACCAAGTACGCTTCCTGTGCTTCCACTTACACCCTTTAGGATATCACCTTTGGCATCAAATACTTGAAGCTTAGATGCCTCCCATACCCTTGTAGCTAGTGGGAAATTTTCTTGTCTCCTCCTTATATTTTCCTTGTCCTCATCACTTAAGTAGCCCCTATCCATAGCCTTTACTAGGTCCTTCAAAAATAGGTTGGCAACACCACTCCTATAGTCTTCACTGTCAAGAAGAAGCAGATTTATCCTTCTAACACACCTTCTTACATAGAAAAATAGACTTTCCCATAGGTACTGACTTTCCTCACGAACTATATGGAAGTATCTAAAGTTTTCAATGTCTTTTTCAAGCTTACTATACTTATTGCCATAAATAGACTTAAGCTTTTCCATAAGATCGTTATAATCTTTTTTAGAAGTGTTTAATTCGTTTTTATTGTCTAGGTTTAACATTGGCCTTATTATATTTACTATCCTGTCTGGCTCTTCAAAAAAGGTCTTTGCCTCAAGGCAATAGCAATTATAATCAGACTTATAGCCACTGTTTTTAAGGAATTCATCAGTCATTCTTCTAAAACCTTCAAATTTTGCATGAAGGTCATTATAGCTAGCACCTGATAGAACCGCTTCCTTTAATTGGGTGTCTTCAAGTATCCTTTGGCCAATAAGAGAAATTTCATTATTTACTAGGGCTGTCTTATTATCTAAGCCCCAATAAAAATCAAAGGCAGTGTAACTAGGGTCAACCTTCTTTATTATCTTACTGTACTTATCAAAAACTATCATAGTTGGGAAAAGGGCATATTTAAACCTATCATAGGCTAGTTTTTTTTTGTCAGCTGGTAGCTATATTTCAAAAAACTACTCGCCTGACCTAGGCTCATTTGATCAAAATCTATATCCTTGATTTTATTTAGGTCAGCCTCATACTGGGCCATAAATTCCCTACACATATCTGAGCAATAGTCAAAGTCTTTTAGCTTTTTTACTAACTTTAGAATTTTAAAGATATTTTTGTTTATTGATTTAGACCCATCTGGTAGGGTCTGGATACCGTCCTGGTCCATTTGTGGATTCGCATTTATTACTAGGCCACCTTCAGCAAAGATCTTACCCTTTTGATCATTTATAGCAATCATAAAATCATAGTCTAGGGGCCTGTAGGCAAAAGGCATTTTCTCTAAAAGAAAGCCCAGATTTTCACGTGTTCCCTTACTTAGCTTCATATCCTTTAGGTAGGCCTTAACCTTGCCCTCATCAATTTCATTTTTTTTAAGGGTAGTTATGGCCCTAGCCTGCAAAATATATATTTGACCATCTCTAATGGCCCATTCTATATCCATAGGCATGTCATAATGGTCCTCTATATTTAGGCCTGCCTTAATAAGGCCCCTGATTTCATCATCATTCAAGGCTCTCTCACTTTTCTTAGCTGCCTCAACTTCAACTTCTACAGTATTCTTATCACCGTATATTATTTGACTGGCCTTACTACCAATACTTATGTCTAAAATTTCGCCTTTCTTATTTACTACATAGGTATCGGGAGTTACCCTACCGCTTACAACACTTTCGCCTAGTCCATAGCTTGCATTAATCTGCATTTCATCTTCTTTTTTGCTTACTGGGTTAACTGTAAATAAAACTCCAGCCTTCTGACTCTCCACCATCTCCTGAATTACTACCGCAATGGAAACAGCCAACTGGTCATAGCCTTGGTGAAGCCTATAGGATACAGCCCTATTGCCCCACAAGGATGCATAGCAGTTACGGATCTGGACTAGGAGGTCGTCTATCCCTCTTACATTTAAGTATGTTTCCTGTTGGCCTGCAAAACTGGCATCAGGTAGGTCCTCCGCTGTGGCAGAAGAACGCACGGCTACCCTTATATTTTCACCAAGTATGGAATACTTATATTCTATCTCCTTTCGAACCTCTTCTGAAAATTCTCCATTTTTAATAAGCTGACGAAAAGATGCTGCGGCCTCTATTAGCTTATTTTCATCATTTGCTGCGTCTTCGATACTTTTTTTAATAATAGGTTCAATATTATTGTTTCTTAGGTAGTCCTTGTAGGAATCAGCTGTCAATACAAAACCTCTTGGTACATTTATATTTGCAGCCGTCATCTCACCTAAGTTTGCCCTTTTCCACCTGCTATCAAAATATCTTCTTTTTTTAGATTAATAAAGTCTACTATCATTTTTTGTCCCCCTTTAATGCCTTAAAGATCAATATACCTATTTACTATAGATACAATATATGTTTCAAGTATTCCTTCAAAATAATCATCATCAAAATGCTTGTATTCTGAACAGAGTAAAAAGCTACCCACAAAAGCATTAGATAGCCCCCTTTGGTCTGCATTTTTCACAACAGAATTTTCATTCCAGTAGTCTACAAGCTTTTTTAAAAAATCTCCATACAGTTTTTCTATCCTATCAACCTCACTAAGCTTGTCTTTTTTAAATATATTAAAGGCGTCCTCGTAGATGGGTTGAGTCTTTATTTTTATCATTAGGTCTAATGAGTACTTGTATATTGCCTGAGATAGAAAGCCTATAGGATCCTCTAATGACTGCGGAAATATAGCTTCTATTCCAGTCAGTTTTTGTCTTGACCTATATGCCATTAAATCGATAATTAGTGACTCCTTGTCCTTCCAAAAGTTATAGAAACTACCCTGGGCTATCCCTACTCTCCTTGTAAGCTCTCCTATACTTAAAGACTTGGTCCCCTTGTCATGAAATAGGTCAAGGGCCGTTTCCATGATTTTTTCTTTTATTTCTAACTTTTCTTCTTCAGTGAATGCTCTAGCCATCATTAACCTCCTGCTAACCAATGAATATTTATATATTTATTCATAGATATTATAAGTCTAATAAATATAAAAGTCAATGAAAATCTTTATCTTTATTGTTTAATTGTTGAGCTTTTATTAATTATTCGTATTAAAAAACACCTCATACAAGTCTTATAGTTTGACTTATAGAGGTGTTCTTTTATATTCTAGTTTTATATTCTAGTTTTATATTCTAGTTTTATATTCTAGTTTTATACTCCAAAATTACTTGTTCTTTCTTCTTAGTAGGGCTCCCGCAATTGTTAGACTCAAACCTGGAATAAGTGTTGAAGTCCCTGTCATACCTGTCTTAACTAGCCTTGGCTTCTCTTTTACATATCTTGGTTTTGGCTGAGGCCTTGGCTCTGGTTTTGGCTGAGGCCTTGGCTCTGGCTTTGGTTCTGGCTTTGGTTCAGGCTTTGGCTCTGGCTTTGGCTGTGGTTGCGGCTGCGGCTGTGGTTGTGGCTGCGGCTGCGGTTGTGGCTGCGGCTGCGGCTGCGGTTGCGGCTGCGGCTGCGGTTGCGGCTGCGGTTGCGGCTGTGGCTGCGGCTGCGGTTGTGGCTGCGGTTGTGGCTGCTCAATATAGAAAATTACATTGTTGCCCTGACTGTAGCTATATGGCACACCTGCTAAAAAAAGGAGAAACCTCATCATTTAGTGGTGTAAAAGTGAACTTATCATTTGAACGAGTTACAATTACAGGACTATTACTCTTTTCAATATCTTCCTTGTTAGTGCCACGAGCTCGTGTTATTTTTTCAGTACTTGCAAGTGGAAGTTCAGAGTTTGGTCCACTTAAGACATATTTGTATCCTTCAGGTAAATCTGGTAAAAGCGTTGGCGCTGCCTTAGTTGCATCTATAGGGTCATTATTATATGTCACTCTATTACCAACAGTATTTCCTGTAGCCTTATCTACATACCTTATATTACCTAACCTTGTATAATATACACTTTCTTCTACATCGACATTTCCATTATCTGGATCAAATCTACTGCAGATGACTCCTTCTTATCAGCATACAAACCTGGTACTACCGGTGTTGGAATACTTGGTAGAGTGGCTGTATCACCACTTACAGTTACACGTGATGACCCGCTTGTACTTGCTGGTGTACTGACACTTGCTGGTGCACTTGTGCTTGCTGGTGTACTGACACTTGCTGGCCCACTTGTACTTGCTGGTGTACTTGCGCTTGCTGGTGTACTTGCGCTTGCTGGCCCACTTGTACTTGATGGTGCACTGACACTTGCTGGTGCACTTGTACTTGCTGGTGCACTGACACTTGTTGGTGCACTAGATACTGCTGTACCTCCAGTTGAAGGTAAACTAGCATCTTCTGCAGCGTAAACTTCGTTACCATTTAGACTTAAGGCAAAAAGTATACCTGCAACAACAGATGTGGTACCAATTGCATAAGTTCTTTTTGACAACCTATCCTTTCTTTTAAACATATGATTCCCTCCTATTTTTCTATTTTTAAAAGCTAAATAAACTAAACTTTTAATCATTTAATTGTGTGTGTGAATTTACAAAAATTAAACAAAAAAACTTAGAAAGTAACTTTTTATAAAAGCAACCAAAATCTAGTAATAAATATTATTTAAGTTTTTGATATTACTTATCATCTATTACAATCAGTATATATTTAACATCTTTTGTTCAAAAAAACAGTACTGATTTAAAAAATAAATAAAATAGTAACATTCGCATTATATTATATTTACCCTAAGACTCTTTTTTTAATCAATAAAAAGTAGTATAATTCTATTAAAGGAGGTGGACTATATGAGTGCACATAAAATTTTAAACGATCCATTCCTTAATAAGGGTACTGCCTTTACTATGGAAGAAAGAAAAGAGCTTGGACTAATAGGTCTTTTGCCACCTTATGTTCAAACTATAGAAGAACAAGCAACTCAAACTTATGCTCAGTTGCAGACAAAGTCAAGTGATTTAGAAAAAAGACTTTTCCTTATGGAAATATTTAATACCAATCGCAGGCTTTTCTACTACTTGTTTTCTCATCATTTAGAAGAGTTTAATCCTATAGTATATGATCCAACAATTGCAGAAACTATAGAAGGATATAGTAATTTTTTTGTCGATCCACAATATGCAGGCTATCTAGATATAAATCGTCCTGAAGATATTGAAGTAAGCTTGATAAATGCTGCTGGTGGTCGAGAAATACGACTTATTGTAGTGACAGATGCAGAAGAAATTCTAGGAATTGGCGATTGGGGAACAAATGGTGTAGATATATCAGTCGGAAAACTAATGGTATACACTGGTGCTGCCGGTATCGACCCTTCAATGGTTTTACCATTGGTTATTGATGCTGGAACAAACCGTGAAGAACTACGCAATGGCCCAAATTATTTAGGTAATCGTCATGAACGCATACGTGGTGATCGTTACTATAATTTTATCGATAATTTTGTTAACACTGCAGAAAGACTCTTCCCTAAACTTTACCTTCATTGGGAAGACTTTGGCCGATCTAATGCTGCAAATATACTTGAAAAATACCGCAAACAAATTCCTACCTTCAATGATGATATACAAGGTACTGGTATAGTCACACTAGGTGGGATCTTTGGATCTCTTGCAGTTACCGGAGAAAAGCTGACAGACCAAACCTACCTTTGCTTTGGAGGTGGAACTGCTGGTGCAGGTATTGCCTCTAGGGTCCATCGTGAAATGGTCACTCTTGGTCTTTCAGAAGAAGAAGCCTATAAACGTTTCTTTATGGTAGACAAACAGGGTCTTTTATTTGATGATATGGATGATTTAACACCAGAACAGAGACCTTTTGCAAAAAATCGTGCTGACTTTGCCAATACAGACACGCTTACTAGCCTTTTAGAGGTTGTAAAGACTGTTAAACCAACTATTTTGGTGGGAACATCTACCCAACCAAATACCTTCACTAAAGAAATTGTGGAAGCAATGTGTCAAAATGCAGACCGACCTATGATTTTTCCTCTTTCAAACCCAACTAAATTGGCAGAAGCAAGGGCTGAGGATTTGATTACTTGGTCAGATGGAAAGGCTCTTGTTGCTACAGGTATACCTGCTGACACAGTTACTTATAAGGGAGTTGACTATGTGATTGGTCAGGCTAATAATGCTCTAATATACCCAGGACTAGGACTTGGAATGTTGGCTTCAGAAGCTAGACTTTTAACTGATGAAATGATCGGTGAAGCTGCTCATTCTTTGAGTGGTATTATAGATATGACTAAACCAGGAGCACCTGTATTGCCACCATTTAAATATGTCGCAGAAGTATCTTTAAAGGTTGCTGAAGCAGTAGCTAAGAAAGCACAGGAGCAAGGACTTTCACAATCTAAAGAAATAGATATGGCAAAAGCCGTACGTGATTTTAAGTGGATTCCAGAATATCGTTAATATTTTTCTTATGATGCTAATAATATTAAAAAGCCGGACAATTCCCGGCTTTTTAATATTATTATACTCACTATATTCTATAAGATAGGTAAGCTTATTTAATTTTATTTATCTGATACCTAATCAACTTGTTCCTAAAAATGATTGCAAGTCCAATAGGTAATATAAATAGGGGTAGACAGATTAGCCCTCCAGCTATAATTACTGGTATCCTAGTCATCTTAGTATGTCTTCCCTGGGAAATACTATTAAGAAAACCTGTAGCGGCATTTATTACATCTATTCCACCCAATCCAACCAGAAGGGAGAGTTCTATTGCCAATACTAAAAATATTATTAACAGCATTATCATAGCAGCCATATCGCATATTTTCATCTTAGTTTTCAGATCAATTTCCTGATTTTGATCCACCTTACTAAACCATTTTATCGCTCTTTCCTCTTTTGTCATCTATTTTACTCCTTATTGTATCAAACAAAGACTATATATCACTTGAATATTCGCTTGAGTTATAACTAACTTTATAGGCCTGTATCAAAAATCCTATAAAGGCCTTCATTTGGATCTTCTATCATACCGACCTCGCTACCAAATTCCATTACTTTTCCACTTGTATATGGTTCCCACTTAGGAAGCCCACCACCATTAGGATCTCCTGTCTTCACAAAGTTAAGCCAGTAGGACACCATAGTATTAGAAAGACTTCTGTCAGTCCCATCATATAGGTAGGGTGCTGTCCATAAGTTACCATAAGCATATGGTAGCTCACCAGTATGGTTTGATCCAATAGACTTATTTTCCTTAGTAAAATAATACCTGTAGACAGGTTCCTCCTTAACAGCTAGCCTAGACCAAACATCATGGCCATAACCAAAGGTAGCCGCATTATAAATTTTCCTTTGGTTATTTTCTGCTTCCTCGTCCGTATTTGCAGGATATGCCTTGATAATTTCCCTATAGGCCCTTGGATATATTGCCTTAATACTCTCTTTATATGTATCCTTATTAGTCCTTTTATCTACAAGCATAAAAAGGTCTCCATCCTTCTTGTTATAGCCTGTCAATAAGGCCTTTTCATTGTGTTCACCTGCTAAATATGATTCATAAGGCGACTTCTTTAAGGCATAACCATCATTAGTCATAGCATTTAGGGTACCATACTGGGTACTCGTATTTGCAATCTTTTCTGCAGGAACCTTTCTTAAATCTACAGGACTAGATACTCCTAACTCATCCCTAAGGGTTTTGCCCCGCTTGATAGCGTCTGCAAAGTCCTTGTATGAATGTGGAGGCTTTTTACCAGTTATAGATGAACTCTCTGAAATAGCATACCTAAATAGGCCTTTGTTAGTGGCGATACGCACATAGCGTTAACTGAAGACGAACCTGCAGACTCACCTGCTATAGTTATCTTGTTGGGATCACCACCAAAACTTTTTATGTTCTTATTTACCCATTCAATTGCCTTGACCTGGTCTAAAAATCCATACATACCTGTCGTATTATTTGCTGACTCCCTAGCTAAATTTTCATCAGCATAAAAGCCCAAGGCACCCAGCCTATAGCTAAATGTCACAAAAATTACATCCTTCTTAGCACATGACTCACCATTGTAATCTTGCCACCAAGACTGGCCTGTAGTCAATGACCCTCCATGTATATAGAATACTACTGGTAGGTTTTTCTTGTCCCCAGCAGGCTTCCAAACATTTAGGTATAGACAGTCTTCACTCATCTTTGGAAGATACCTGTTTTTTATAGTCCTAGTTACATTATGGTAGAATAATACATCACTAGCTGTTGAAATAAGGTTATTTTGTCTCTTTTGCATTGCCATAGGCTTAAAGTGGTCGGCCTTTAAAAGTCCTTCATATTTATCGGGGTCTTGTGGCTCTTTCCATCTTAGGTCACCAACAGGGGCCTTTGCATACGGTATACCCGCATATACTTCCACTGATTCATCCCTGTTGTAAACACCAGTCAGCTTCCCCTCAGCTACACTTATCTGGCTAGTTTCCTTGGCTCCCTCATAGGTAGCAGGTACCAATTTTTCCTTTGGTAGGCTTATAAATGTTGCCAAAACTGATAGGATGACCAGGCCTAAAAAAGCCCTTCCACCTCTTTTTGTTTTATGCCTATATATACCACATACTATTGATGTTACAAGGACAAGACCTAGTCCCAACCAGATATTCCTATTTAGAAATAGGTAGGTCTCGCATAGAATTGTAAATATCACTAAAAATATATAAAATATAATTACTCTAATTTTCACTTATATCCCTCCTTAAAGGTCCTCTTGTCTTTATTTCTAATTATAATATACGTTTATAAGTATAATTATATTCTAAATTTGGGTCGATTTCTAGTGAAAAATAGGAAAACCACCAGACTATGCTGGTGGTCGTTAATTAATTCTATCTTTAGTATAAGTAATCTAGGATCTCAAATTTATACCCTTATTATTCTGGTTCATTATTCTAAATAAACTCTATCAATCCTTTTTATTAAACAAAGTTCATAACTTAACTTCTTCTTACCTTTTGCCCTCAAATTCAACTACGATATTACTCTTTTCTACTTCTTTAATCGTTCCAATTCCAAATCGTTTTATGATTTATTTGCCTACCCATACACTTATCGAATATTTTTACTTGCGACTTTGATTCTACCTCTAACTCACTATTAATAGTATTATTATATATAAATTTAGCATACCCATTATTATCTTCAGCTTCCATTACACCATATTCATGCTTATTAATTTTTATCAGTAATATTTATGACCTTATGAGTACATTTACCGGTTTTTATAAAATTGTTATCTGAAATCGAGGCGTATTGGGAATATCCAAACCTTACGTTCTCGTTCATCCTCATCTGTCTGAGTATCAGCATATGGTTTTACCTACCAACTCTACAAGCCCACAGTATGTGTACTCACCACTGTTCATTACCTCAAAAAGATGTCTATCCACTCCATTCTTAGAATAGTTTGCAAGTGTTGCATCTTGTCCCCAATAAAGATCTTGATCTCCAACTTTTCCCATACCTGTATAATATAAAACTCCATCCTTCCATTTGTCTTTATAAAGCTTTTTGTATGGTCCGTTACTATTACAAGAGTATTTGTTGCTTTTTGACTCCATGCATCCCTCCCATAATGCCACACTTAAAAAATTTCAACTAACTCGCGATTATTTATTATTTGTCCAATTCTTAATCCCGGATTAAAATCCATAGGATAATCCCCTTTAAATTTTATATAAATAAAACATAATATTAATTTACCAATTTTTACTATTCACCTTAATTAAATTTTTCCTATAAATATATACTCTATTCTTTGTATAAAGTTAGTATTCAAATCCCTCTACTTAATCATCCCAAACAAATCATTAAGTGCCTCTGCCATAGTCGGATGAGTGAATATCTGATTAGCCAACAAAGTATATGGCTGTTTCATAATCATAGCTAATACAACAATATTGATAACCTCATGGGACTCTTCTCCAAAGAGAACAACTCCTAAAATCTGGTCTGTATCAGCGTCTACAACTGCCTTGTATATACCAGTCTGGTTTCCTAGAATCTTTGCCTTTGGGAATTGCAGTTACAGGCAGCTTTGCTACCTTAACCTTGTATCCTGCCTCTCTTGCTTCCCTTTCACTAAGACCAACTTTGGAGAATGTTGGATGTAAAAATGCTGAGAAAGCTATTGGCTGTCTGTCATCCCTAGTATATTCACCCTTGCCGTCTAGATAGCTTTTAACAATACGGTAGTCATCCAAAGATACGTATGTAAACTGAGGTCCACCATTGATATCTCCCATGGCAAATATATGGTCCTTGTTAGTCTGCAGGTGCTTATTTACTTCTATAAATCCTCTTTCAGATACCTTTATGCCTGCTGCTCCTAAGTTGAGGTCTTCAGTATTTGCCCTTCTTCCTGTAGCAACTAAAAGGGCCTCTGTAGCGATCTCATCTTTTTTACCATTTACAGAATACTCAATTCTAACAGTTTTTTCATCCTGCTCAACTTTGTCAATACCAGCATTGAAAATAAAGTCTACTCCTAGTGACTTGTAGGATTCAAACACTTCCTGAGCCACATCCTCATCTTCTCTTGGCAAGATCTTGTCTCCCATATCTATTATAGTAACCTTTGTACCAAATTTGGCATATGAAGCTGCAAATTCAAGGCCTATAAATCCACTTCCCAATATTGCTAGTGACTCTGGAAATTCTTCTAAATCCATCAGCGTTTCACTAGAATAGATCCTATTACTTATTTCTAGGCCTTCTATACCCGGTACAAATGGCCTTGCTCCTGTATTGATAAATATCCTCTCACCATACATCTGGTAGTCTCCACCATCAGTCTTTATATTGATAGTATGGTCGTCTATAGAAGAACCAAGTCCATCTATTACTTCAACATTTTCGTTACTTGCAACCTTGTCGTAGTTAACCTTATTTAGCTTACTTATCAGGGCCTTTTTGCCTACCACAGACTCTTTATAATAGTCTCGATTACTTATATCACTAAAAGGTCTTCTATCAGCCTTAGTAGCTAAGAATTTAGACGGTATACACCCAACGTTAATACAAGTACCACCATACATCTTAGGTGATTTCTATTAATATAGTCTTTTCACCCTTGCTTCCTAGGTAGTTGGCCAATGTTTTTCCTGCCTTACCGAATCCAATAATTATATTATCAACTCTTTTATTCATAATCATATTCCTCCTTAGTTATTATTTATTATATCATATATTTTATCTGTTTATATATTTAAATACATATTGTTTTTAAAAAGGCCAGCTAAAATTAGTAGATCATTAAGGATTTGCTATTATAAGCTGACCCCTCAGTTTTTAGTTTTAATACCTATTATTTCCCATAATCTTTACTTAAACTATCTTAGACCTATCTTACAATCTTTACCCTCTGGTCTATATCTTCCTTATCTTTCTCTTCGGGCTCACTAACTATTCCTCCAAAAGGCATTTGGGCCACTAACCTATATTGGCTAGGTATATTAAACAAGTCCTTCACCTTATCATCTATCACTGGATTGTAGTGCTGAAGTGAAGCCCCAACCTTTAGTTCCCTTAAAACAGTCCATACTGCAAGCTGTAGCATTCCATTTGCCTGGTTTGCCCAAACTGGGAAGTTGTCTGCATATGCACTGAACTTTTCTTGTAGGCCCTTTACAGTTTCCTCGTCGTATAAAAATAGGACTGTACCTGCTCCTGCCTTAAATGAATCTATCTTTTCTCTAGATACCTTTCCTCCATATACCTCATATATTTCATCCCATAAGAGGTCATGTTTTTCTCCAAATACAATTACTACCCTTGCGCTCTTCATATTGAATGCATCAGGGACCAGCTCAGTAACCTCTTTGATTTTCTCTTCGATTTCCTTTTCTAGAACTGGTATATTCTTGTCTATATTATAATATGTCCTTCTCTTTTTCTAATGATTTTTGTAATGCTCATAAGTTACCTCCTCTATCATTATTTCACTCTTTATTTAACATTTGAATGTATACCTTACCTATCTAATAATCTACTTCTTGATAGTAAGCCTGTCTCCCTCAGTCAATTTAACAGTTGTCCGGTCACCAAAGACTCTTGCTAGGCTTACTCCTGCCTCGTCAATAGTCCTATATCTTTTTACCTTCTTTTTAACTCTTCTTTCCATATATTTCATAACCTGCTTCTTAATGTATATGTCCTCATAATCTCAAATTTATTTTACAGAATAGTCAGCATATTTAATAAATACCACAAAATAAGCATAATAAACTGTTTTTATTTTAGGCAATTCTTTTAGGCCTACCTTTATAATACAGTTTTAATGATAAAATGGTTTGTTGAAAGGCCTCCTTATGGATCTTAATCAAAAAAATTATTTTCTAGACTTCCAGTAATACCTTCTGCTTAAGATTAATAGACCAAAACCTAAAGTACAATAAAGTATATTTAAAATCTTACTCTTAGTACCATAAACAGTTACACCTGCATCAAATATTATTTCACCTGAAATAGGCTCCATCTTCTTATCTTCTATAGCACTTCTGACCCAATCAACTGTGATATTATCGTTATATTCACCCTTAATGTTTGAAAGCATAAGATTAAGCACTCTTTTATCCCTTACCTTATATACCGTATCCTTTATAAGCTGGCTATTGCCTAGGTTGTCAAAATAGTAATATTGACCATTTTTCTCCCAAAGTGTTCCTACTATTCCATGGTCTATATCCCCAACTTTTTTCCATCCATCCTTTTTATCAAAAGCTACTAGGATTGTATGTTTAATATAGGCCCTTGGTATTCGGTGTTTGCCATACCTAACTTCTTCAAAGGAATTTAGGTAATAGAGCCTGTCATTGTCTGCAAAAACATTATCAGTTAAGGCCCTTACATCTCCACTAAATGGATTGTCCCCAGACCTTTCTATTTTCTGTTTTTTTGAGTTGTAGAAATACAGTCCATCCTTTGATGTAAAAAACATACTATGGGCATGCTTGCTGTTATTCCCAATGTACTTATATGGGGCATGGTCTTTGTCAAACATATATGTTTCATTAAAGACATGACCAGTCTTTTTGTCGTATAGGAAATAATCTTCCTGTGGAATTTCCAAATACTCCAATTGACCAGAGTTTTTTATAGGTAAAATTTCATCCTTGTAATATACATTTTCTGCATCACAGAAAAACTCACCCTTTTCTGAGACCGTCCTTATAGTATGAGGATCTGCATTTTTCAAAGCCTTCCCCATATAGTAAAGCCTATTACCCGACCTTGCAAAAAAACTGAGCTTATCAAATTTCACAACATCCTTCACTCCTTCAAGCTTTTGATATGGATATATGTAGAACTGCGGCTTTTTGTTATTTGTAAGAGTGTAGACTATTGACTGAAATGCTTCTACAATTACTGGTAAGTTGGTATTTCTTACAGAATTATTCGAGCAGAAATATAAATTTTTACCGTCACTATAGTAGCCATTACCTATATACTTAATAGTCTTGGCATTTAGGTCATCTATTTTCTGATTTCCGAAGTATACATGGTCTTTATCAACACCCACGCTATTATTATAAATAGGGTCAGAATCAACTAGCTTAAAGGTTTTTGCATCTGCACCCTCTACTTGGTAGTATCCTCCACTTGGAATCATGGCATATATCTTGCCATCGTACTTATAGTAAATACTGTATTTGATTCTTTCCCCCTTAGTATCTATGCTTGTATAATTATCGTCATTGCGTGCCAAGCTGAATAAAAATAAGGCACAGGCAAATATTACCATAAGAGGTAGACCTAATTTAATGGCTAAGTAGTTTGGTTTTATTTCTTCATAATCATGCATTTTATATCTATCCTTATCTATATTTTGATTTATATCTTTCTAATAATCCTCTTTGTCTTTTCTATAGGCAAGGGAACATCTTCTTCACTAAAATATTCAATTTCCTCTACCTCTACAACTGTCTCATGGTTATCCCTACCTGCTGGAACAATAACCAAGTCACCAACCTCTATACTATCGTCATCCGTAATATAATAGTAGGTCTTATATCCCCCACTAAAGCTTACACTACAATAAATGTAGTCTGATTTACGTCTTATAACCCTATTGTAATTTGATTTAGAGAAAATTTCTCCAAATCCATAATAATACATTAAATCAATTACCTTTTCAATAAAGTCTCCGAAGTCATCTGGTAGACCTTTTTTATCAAAACTACCACATATTGTACGGCTTGTCCCATTCTTGCAGTCTATGGTGATAATATAGTCCTTCTCAACATTCAAAGTGCCTATAATATCTTCTGGGTTCCCTTCAATACAAGAAAATAAGGTTACTGGGTCAAAGCTATCCAATAAAGTTTTTACCATCTCTTCAAACTCAATTTTACGAGTAACCTTACGTCCACTTGTAATATGCTGAATATGCTCAAGGGTATCCGACCTTCTATCAATAATTAATCGTTCACTATATTTCCAGGTTAAGCGTTCCCTCTCTTCCTCGTCCACTTCTTCATATTCCCATTCATAGCTAGGCTCTATTATTGTAGTTCTAAGATAGTCTAAGGTAATTCTATTTATAAGGTCTGGCTTGCTCCTTCCATCGAATACAAACAAGTCCTCAATACCTAGCGAATCACGAACAAGGTCAGATAGGTCTTGTCCCTCATAATCAATTCTCGTACAAAGTGACCCGGTATATATACTCACATTACCGTCCTTACCTCTTATCTCTAGGTCCCAAATTCCAACATCTGTAGCCTTATTAACTATGTCTTTATAATCGAAAAAAAAACTGTAAATCCAGCGAGCAACTTTTCAGCCTCTTTTACGGATATTTTAAATTCCTCAGTTCTCATTTTTTCTAGTTCTTGCTTGTAAATAACATGGTCATATCCAATTAAGCATACCTCTCCCTTATCATTAATAGTAAGTTCTTGTTGCACTTCTTCGTCATAAGCTGGCTTATAAAATGTAGAGCAATTATTGGATATTAGTCTTACTTCTTTAATTGTATTTTTATGCAAATCCAATCCCCCCCCTAACTTGTTAGTTAGAATTCACATTATCTATCACTACTTACCAAGCTTCATTTGTTCCTTCTTTATAAAAATTCCTATGAGCAAGGTAACTGCTATATATCCCACAATTGCTGGTAGGCCTGCTTCTACACCGAAATTGCCTCCTATAAGTAGCTTACTTGTAGACTTAATTGGAATGATAATGTATGATTCGTTGCTCATTCCATTTACTATATCCCCTACTCCAAATACTCCACCAATTATAAGAGTATTCCATAGTGTGTGCGCTAATGCTCCTGGATAGATGGAGGCAGATTTAACTGCATAAAAGGTGAACATGACTGCAGCAGACGAACCGGCCAAGACTAATAGTACAAGGTCTAGAAGGTCAAAGGTCTGCATATTCATGATATGGAGAAAGGCAAATAAGATTGCTGGTATAATCACTGCAAGCTTTAAGCCAAGGGTTTTCTCCATATACCTAAAAATCATCCCCCTGAATACTAGTTCCTCACATATTCCTGCTGTAATACCAACACTAAAAATAGCAGTTACCAGGGATATCCAAAATCTTCCCGGCCTTGCTATATATGCTTTACCTGGAAGTATATAGGCATAGAAAAGAAGAACTAGGATTGGCAAGGCAATAGAGATCAGGATCAATTTTATATCTATCTTCCTAAACTTAATCCCAAGTTCATTTGGATTGATTTTTAGTAGCTTTCCTGATACAAACCAGGCTAGGACAATGGTAACTGCAATCCTTACAAGAGCTGGTATTATAAGTTGTAAATACTGGCCAGAAAGGCATTGTTTAGCTATGTTTTCTGCAATACCGCCTATTATTAGTACTATGATAGAAAGTGCGATGACCCCTATATTTTTTCCTATTACTTTTGTTCTTTCCATCTATAATCTCCTTATTATATGATCTTCTCTTGTATAGGCTTTATATGAGGCCTTCAACTAGTATTTCTTCAAGATTAATCTTCAAATTTTTTATATCTAATAGTGATGGATCTAGGTGGCACAAGAAGTGCCATTCTTCGCTTTCCTTTTTTCTGTATATAATTGCTTCACCATCTTCACTTCCGAAAAAGCTTCTTCCTACCTCATATCCCTTACTTTCTAAGAATTCCTTTATCAAACTATATTTAACTTCTCTTTCTTCAATATAAGACTTCACTTCTTCGTTGTCGATTATATAAGCATCTATTTTTGAGTATCCTTCTATTATTTTATCTTTTGTGACTGATAGGTTAGAAATTTCTTTCCAAATAATTTCAACATTCTCTTCAGGTTCAAACATAAACCTGGACAAGGGAACAATATTTTCATTATAGATAATTTCCATATAATCTGGTATGTTCTTAGGATTGAAATATTCATTTTCTAGACCATCTTCCTTTTCTATAGTGTATCCGGGTATTTTAGATACAAAGTCCCTTCCCTCATCTAAAGAATCAAATGCTACTAAGTCTTTTGAGTAGTTATTTTGATATAATTCTAATATATACATTTGTTAACCTCCAATTTTTTTAGTAAATAATTTATCTTCTTGCTCTTGTCTATTTCCTCCAGGTCATAATAAATTCTTTTCTCACTTGTATTATCATCTTCATCAAACTCGTGATTAATTTCTTCATTTAAGTGAACATATAATGTTATAGACATCCTTATCTACACCCCTTCAATCAGCTTTGATAAGTCCAAATCTGATAAATTGGAATAAGTGTATAGTTTTTCTAAGTAAATCATTATCTGGAACATACAGAGCTTCTAAACTTGAATGTATATTAGCCCAGTCCATACACTTTTCTTGTTTCGACATGGATTTATCTTTTACTGACATATATTTTCCTTCTCTCTTTATTTTTTTGACTTGTAAAATTCCAAATATTTTGGATCGTCATATTCGAAGTATCTATACTTAACACCTTTTTGTTTGACAAGATTATCCCAGATTTGAAAAGCCATCTCAAGATTTCCAGCTTCAAATTCATATTTTGCCTTCATATGATCAATTTCAATGTCAAATAGATGTAATGTGTCATTATTTTCTGTCATTCTATCTAACCAAAGTTTTGCAATCTCCATATTGTGATATTGAAGAGCTCGTCCATAAAACATTTTTGCGTAGTTATACCCCTGATTCCACTTTGCTCCAGATTCAGGGAATGCCTCCCACCCTTTTTCAGCCGCAGCAAAACCTTCTTCTAACTCATTTTCATTAAGTTTATTTATAGCATCCTTACCATAGTTTATAACTGCTTCATATCTATCACTATCTAACAGCATTTTTTTATACCTCCTAATAGTTAAGTACATTTCCTACCTATAATTATATACCAAGTACCTATCAAATTCCTATTAATTCGTAGTAATTTTTCTTGTATTATAAATACAATTTTAGCTAATTATACAGTATTTCATGGACTTCATAAATCATAAAAAAGACAGAATAAGAATCCTGCCTCTCATAAATGCTATTTAGTTGTATATTGCCTCGATAAACTTGAATTTGTCTATACAGTCCACTTCAATCTAAGAGGATATATTTCAATGACATAGTGCTCCTCGTCTATATCTGTCGTAGGGTGTGAATTCGCAATGCAGATGTGAAAACCTTCAATATTTTCGTTCTTAAAATTAGTGGCATTTCCCATAGCTATATATTGAACAGCAATGTATTCAATAGATCCTTCAAACGGTTCAAGAGGCATTGTTTCAAGTGGTTTTTCAATATCTATTCCCATCCTTGACAGATAATCTGACAATTCCGGATATGTTTCCTTGACCTCCTTATAATAGTTTCTGCAATAGTTACAGGAACAGAGATTTTCATTATTTAATGCTCTGTAGTAATTTTCAGTTTTTATTTTGTCCATAATCATATCTCCACAAATGCCCTAAACCACATGCCGGATTTTCCGAAAATATGCCTCTTATTTCTAACATCCGTTCTAATCGTATAGTTGTAAGCAAGGCAAACTATTTTCTCTCTGAAAGAGCCTATTCGCTACAAATCGGCAAATTTACGGTAAAATTTCAAGCCAGTAGCCATCTGGGTCTTGAATGAAATAGATTCCCATAGCTTCATTTTCAAAGCAAATGCATTCCATCTCCTTATGCTTTTTATGTGCTTCTTCAAAATTTTCCGCCTGAAATGCCAAGTGAAATTCACACTCTCCCAAATCGTAGGCCTGAGGATGGTCTCTCAGCCAGGTAAGTTCCAACTCAAAATCACCGACATCACTCTTTAAGTAGACAATGATAAAACCGTCTCCGGTCTTTCGTCTCACCTCATGTAAATCAAGTGCTTCATTATAGAATCGAATGGATTGTTCCAAATTCGTTACATTTAAATTCTCGTGAATCATCTTAAACTTCATAGCTCTTCTCCTTTTACTGCTTCCGTATTATTCTTAATTATACAAAATAGATAAATATAAATTCAGCCTCTGATTTAAATATCTTGCAAAACATATCTGAATCATATCAATTGCCGCCTTTTTCGTACTTAAATTATATTTTTTTAAGCACAAAAATCAATGCTGCTTCCATCTATATTTATTCTCTAAATTTCAATCATTAAAGAATATTTGTAAAGATAACTATATACCAGTGCATGCTTAATGAACGGATATAGGCAAAATGATATAACTATTCTTTTTCAAAATCCATAATAACCCTCCACAAACTCTACTTGTCTTCGTTTTTTTAAATAAATCCCATTTTATAATTCTATAAACTCCTTAGCAAACTTTACGACAAGTTCACAATTAAGTGGAATAGATAATGTTTCTTCATCATAATTTAATCTATTCTTTTTTTCAAACCGAAACATTCCATCTGGAAATTGCTCATCAAACTCCTTAATATTCGCTTCTGGCTCATTTGGGTCAGGATGAAATTTATTAAAAAATTCAACAATATGAAACCCACATCTATTTACATAAAAATGTATATTACGCTGCTCAAAATATGGTGTCATAGTCTCCCAAATTTTAACTTCTGGATGCAATTTTTCAATTTGACACCACGCAGCATACCCAACTCCCTTACCGTGAGTATCTGAGGAAACGAATAGCAGGTCTAAACTTCCTTTTTCTCCATCAACTTTAATTACAGCACCGCCAACTTTTTTCTCTTCAAGAATAATACGATAAGCCTTTCCGTTGTCAATGGACTGTTTGATGGTCTCTCGTGAAATGATTTGACCAACTTCTTCAAAATGGTTATCTCTACAACCAAACTCCTCCAAAGCCCCATAGTTAAAAACTTCTTGATTATCCAAAATAAACTGCTCTCGGTCATCTTCTTTCATTATACATAACTGTATATCTTTTTTCATTTCAACACACCTACAACTTTTTAATTTGTCTTTATTTAAAAATAAATCCTATTATATAATTTCATAAACTCTTTAGAAAACTTTGCGATAAGTTCATGTTCAAGTTCAGCAGCTAAGTTTTCTATCCTAATTCTACGAATCCTATCCCCGAGTATAAATATTTTTCTACTTCTCTAATTAGTTCGTCCAAGAAGTATTACACTTTCAACATGAAACGAGTGAACACCAAGTATGTCAAGTAGTTACGTTCATATGTTGAAACATATCCACAAACTTTTTAAAGATAGCATAATGTTATCGTCAAAAGGTATTACCTCGACAAACTGGAAATTTACGAGTTACTGTCAATCTTATTAATCCATATTACCCAAAACTTATGAACAATTTTCCAAGTATTTTCTTCGAGTCTTTCTTATATTAGCAATAATAACCACTGCAATTGCAAAAAACTCAATTATAAGTTCTGCCGTGAATAGCCTCAAATATTTGGGTGTATCTGGCTTTAAATTCAAAAAATATTGTTGTATTTTATCACTTTCAGCAACATTAAATGTGTCATCAAATTCTTCGTGTTTCTCTCCGACTACGTCATATATATCCAAAAAATAGCCATCTGGAAAGCTTTGCTGATAAACAATCTTACTAACATCATATTTAATGTGAAAATATTCTTTTACACTTTCTACTATATAGTCATCTTGATTTGTAACATATATGCTTCTTTTTGGAAACAAAAAATCAGGGGACATAAGCCACAAGGTATATACATCGATTACTATAAACAGAATCGTCATCAAGATGAATACTGCTTTCTTCATACACTAATCACTTCCATAAATTCTAATTTGTCTTTGTTTAAAAGTAAATCCCATTATAGTTTCTCAGCGTCTACAGGAATAGCCCAATATGAGCCAAACTTTGTGGCACCAGGTATACGTCCATCCGTGCAAAGGACCTGTATTCTTCTAACTATAATACCCCATTTTTTTTGATGTTTACTTTATTGATAAATATTCCATCATAATCTCTCCGTAAATAACTTTACAGCTCACTCATTAACAATAGTATATTCTAAACCACGAATAAATTCAATCTAACTGTACTTAGATAGTATCCTTCAGACCAAATATGTTTACTTTTTAAAGACCATTTTAACTTCAGCACCATTACCTTGATCGTCATAATTTTTTAGTAACAATTGCCCCTTGTTAGTTTCAAGTATTTTCGTAACAATTGAAAGCCCCAAACCATGTATATTATTATCATACGTTTTCGTTGATACATATTTTTCTCTTAGATCATGAAGAATATCATTATTAAATCCATCGCCTTGGTCCCTGACAACAATAGTATAATCATCTATATCATCATAGAAACCGATAAATATAGTTGAACCCACTGAAGAATTCTCAATTGCATTATTTACTAAATTTTTGTATCGCAATGGAAATGGAATTTTTATCTAATTTAATATTACTTGTATCATACGAAAAGAATTGATAAGCTAAAAGCCTTTAAGTTTACAAATACTAGTAACAATTTTTTTATCCACTCGTCTAAAAACTTCTCTTGATACAACTTCCTTTGGAGCTTGTATCAAATCAGAAAATTCATTTAGTTTTTTTAAAAATAATTCCAATCTCTCCACACCATTTAAAGCATCTTCAGCTCTTTCAAGAACATTTTCTTGATCTTCTTTTAATAATTCAATGTTCCCTTTGATTAGAGTAATTGGAGTCCTCACGTCATGAGTAATCGATTCAATCATCTCTTTTTGTGTCATCTGCATATTCCATTGTTTTTCTAATGATGCCTTTAAGCTCCTTGCCATACTATCTATCGAATCCAATACTCCTGAAATTTCGGCATAATCAGAATGCTCTCTTTCAAATTCTAATTGTAATTTTTCAATATTATCATTACTCTTGGATATCTTTCTAAGTTCACCCTTTAATTCCCTTGTCAAATTATTTATTAAATAAATAAACCCAATTAGCCATAGGCAAAAACATGCTTGGAAAATACACCAATTCAAAAATTTCTAATTATCTTATACACATTTGGATTGGTAGGGTATAACACTAATTTTATATTTTATAATCAAATCTTTATTGCCATTTTTTTAAAAGCCTTAAATACATCTGAACCCATTATTTTATCATTTGAAGATTTTCCTTTTTGCAATGCCTCACTTATTTTTTTGATTATAGCGTTCATCAATCGTGTTTTTGTACTATTTTTCCCATTATCTCTTAATTGATATTCATAAAAAAATGGTATTTTATCAGTTTTTCCAATTTTCTTTTAGAAATTCATATTTCACTGTATCAGAATTAATTTCAGCATAATTTGCAGGATATACTACCCCAGTGCTAACTAAGACATTTAGAATAAAAATAGGAAAAATAGACTCATGAAAAGTGCAAAAAAATAATTCTAAAATTGCAAATTTACTAATTAAATAGTTTAAACTTTTTTTACTTCTCATTGGTATCCTACTCCCCATATAGTTTTAACTGGATTTATATGAAATCCAGCAAATTTTTTTCTCTTATTTTTATTCTTTCTGTAATAGAAGTTGAACTATCACCTTCAGCATCATATCCATAAATTGTTGTATAAATCTTTTCTTTAGTAAAAAAACCTGGTTTCTATTTTTTTAAAAAGTAATTCACATATTTCATATTCACTTTTGGTAAGATCAATCTCAATTTGCTTGAAATATATTTTTTTTGACAATAAGTCACAAGAAATTGGATAATCAATTATTCTAATGTGCTTATCTCTATTTTCTCTTCTAATATGTGCTGCAACCCTCGCCCTTATTTCAGATACAGAAAATGGCTTTGTAACATAATCATCTGCACCTAAAGCAAAACCATCTATCTTGTCCTTTTCGAAACTTTTAGCTGTCAACAAGATAATCGGTGCATCTATCAATTCTCTATATCGTGATAAAAACTCAAATCCATCCATTTTATCCATCATAACATCAAGAATAATCAAATTATATTTAACCAGCTGTTCAGGAACAATTTTTTCAGCTGAATCATAAAGGTCAACATTATATTCTTTTTTAAAAGTCAACTCTAAAAGTCGCAATAAATCTTTATCATCATCTATGATTAATAAGTTCATTCTACTCCTCCATTTTATTAATACCATCCCATCTATTATACCAATTATTAAATACGCCTATAAGTACTACAGTAATGATTACTGATAATGCTAAAAAAATATCAAAAACAACATGACTTGTAACTTCATGACTTGTATAAGCAAAAAAATAAGTTTTGTCAGCCAAACAAAAGGTAATAAATACCAAATGTTACTGCCTAATTCTGTAGTACCTAACAAAATACCTGATAATGTTAAAAAAACTCCGATTAGTATACTACCAGAAAAAAACCTAGTTTCAAACTTAAAAATTGATAAATAGGAATCATTGGTATCAGCATAATTGTACCAATCAAGAAGCATAAAACTGTACTTATATAATTAAACTCAACTTTTTCCAAACCCTATTAATATCATTACCAAGATAGATATAAATTCAATTATAAATAGTAATATAGAGATATAAATAGATTTAGAGAAGAATATTTTTTTCCTACTAATCCCAGTCCTTATATCATTTTGCAAAAATTTCCAGCTACCTTATCAACCTCATATATCATTGGTATATAAAAAAACACATTGAAAAAAATTTTGCTAAAATTATATATGTGCAAAAAAACACTCCCATTTCTTTCCCTATTAATCCTTTTTGAATTCATCGAATAAATACCATAAATCAAAGAAAAATAGGATTGGGCATAAAAAAAGTTATTAGTCTTACTGGTGTCCTTCTACTTCTAAGCCAGTATGATAATAATATATTATACACTTCATTCACTCCTTTTCTTGTTAATTAATAGACTTAATATTAATACGACTACATAGACTGCAATACTTAAAAGCAATCCTAAATATGTTGCATCCATATTCATTAGTTTAGAGCCAGTCTCAAGAAAAGTTCCATTTGGATGTACTCCAACAACTGGACTAAGCATTCGCAAGTTATATGACCATGGAAATAAAATCCAATTTTTTGTTACTGCAATCACAGCCGATGGGAATGTCAACACAAAATTCAACAATATAAGAACAGCCTTCTTTTTTGTAAGCCCATATATCAAAAAAGATAAAGCAACGATTGGTAAACTTCCAACAAAAAGGCAAATAGTAGCTATAACTAATTGACTTAGCAATATTTTTTCACCTAAAAAAAATATCGCAACAGCAAATATTAGTATTGTTGATATTAGCAGAATAATAAATAATTCAGCTACAATAATAATATTTTTTTGCCAATTCTATTTTTTTATAGAACTTAAATTTTTTTGCTTTTTGTAAAAACAATATGCTCACTCTTTTTCTTTACCATTTATATTCACAACTAGTAGGCTCAAAACTATTGGAAGAATTAAAAAGTGGATACCAATTAAAAAGAAGTTGCCAATATGTAACTTTTTTTCCTTCTGGGCTTTCCCCCATCAAGCTAACCATAGCTATATTAAATAAAACAAAAAAATTATAGGTACAATAATTCCTAACTTTAAGTTAGCGGATCTTTTTTTCTTTCATTAACTCTGTTTTAATATAACTAATCATTATTTTTTTCACATCCTTTTTTTATCACTTCTAAAAAACAACTTTTCCAAATCCATCTCATCAGAATTATTAGCTTCGTAAATAAGATGCCCATTATTAATAATCCCTATCTTATCTGCTATCTGCTTTATCTCACTCAAAAATATGACTTGAAATAATGACTGTAATTCCTTTTTTTAGAAAAACTCTTTTATCAATTCTCTTAATTCTTGAATTCCCAAAAGGATCTAACCCATTTGTTGGTTCATCTAGTATTAATAATTCTGGATTATTTATTAGTGCCATTGCAATTCCAAGTCTTTTGTTTCATACCTAACGAAAAAAATTTCTTGCCAATTTTTTTATTCGTGTTTTCTAACCCAACTATTTTTTTAACACATAGTCAATTCTTCTTTTATCAATATTTAATAATACTGTTAAAACCTCTAAGTTTTCATATGCTGTTAAATTTGGATAGATGGCAGGATGCTCTATGATAGCTCCAACTTTTTTTAAATCTTGTGTACACATGCTTTTTTTCCTTCAAAAATATCCCTGATGTACAATTCATAACTTTAGTAATTACTTTTTAATAGCGTTGATTTTTCCAGCACCATTCGGTCCTAATAGTCCATATATCTTTCCTTTTTTTCTACTTTAATTGATACATTTTTCAAGTATCATTTGTTCTTTGATTTTCTTTGTTAAATTTCTTGTTTCAAGCATGACTTCCATATATTGTTCCTCCGTTTCTTATGTAATCAATTCTAACAATAAAAAATAACCAAATTATAATCACTCTATTTTTTCGTAAATTGCAATAATAAGTTGAACATTGATAACTAAAAATCCATATCACGAAGCTGTCTGTCTATATATAAGGTCAGGTATTTATTTTTCGCCCATAGGACTTGGCAGTGATGTTTTTGATCCACTTGTGTCTTCTTTTGATCTTCTTTATCCATAGTTCTCCCATTATACCATGGAAGAGACTCATTTTATCAAAAAAGCTAGACTTTTTGTCCTGCTTCTTTCGTTGATTACAAGGCTGTGATCGCTGCGATCAAACCAAAGATAATCCCTGGAGCATTGGCTGCAGCAAGTAGGATATCGCGTTCTTTTTTAAAGAGTCCGTAGTAGACCCAAAGACTACAGTTGATGGCTGACACTAAAGGTTGAATTAAGTTTCCTTTATGTCCTGTCAGGTTATCCATAATTTGTGGGAAATAAGAGACATACATCATAACAGACATAAAGGTCGCAACCCAACCAAGTATTTTCATTTGTTTTTCATTCATTGTTTAACTACCTTTCTCACGAAAAGCATTATCTTTTAAACCTTTCTCAATTTTTGTAACCTCTATCTTATAACTTGCTTTGTAAATTGTCGATATATTTTCAAAAATGTTATAGACTCATAATGACACCGAGGGCTTTGAGAATAAGGCGGATCATCTATCATATCAAGGAGTGTCGCCAAGTTCTTTTCTTCTCTTGGAGCTTCATAAAAAATACAACCTATCAAAGCCGTATAGTAGAGCTTTTCGGCTTTCACCCAAAAAAGCCTCACCTGCTTTTTCACCATCTCCCTTTGTTTTTGCAATGATTATCTGCACTAATTTGAGTATATCTTTTTCACTTCTGAGATAGGCGAATGGATTGTACTTCTTATTTTGAGCAAAGAAAAACAGTAAACCTTTTTGATTTACTGTTTCAGTGTTAGTTTTTATTAAATTGTTAATTCGATAGACTGGTATTTAACTATTTCGGTTGTATAATATTTAGCGTTGGTGAGAGAAAAAATTCTCTCCCAACGCTAAATTTTTTGCAAAAAAATAGGAACACACATCAAATCTCGTGTATAATTTAAATCGCAAAAAATAAAAAACAAGGAGAAATAATATGTGTTCTAATGCTAGTATAACAGAAATATTGGGAATTAACGATAACAATTTAGTAATTTTAGGTAACAAAAAAGAAAATATTAAGGGAATAGAATATACAGTCCTAAGGGGAAAGCTTTCATACAGGCCAGCTTGCTGCCCTAAATGTGGTATAGTCAATGAAAATTATGACATAACTAAAAATGGGAGTCAGACTGTAAAAATACTTTTTAATAGGGTTAATACAAACCCTTTGATATTAATGGTTAAAAAGCAGAGGTTTTTCTGTAAGCATTGTGAATCAACATTTATGGCCAAAACACCTATCGTAGATAAGGGGTGCTTCATATCGAATGATGTTAAGAGGTCTATAGTTTTAAACCTATGTGAGACTAAGTCAATGGACTTAATTGCAAGAGAACACTGTGTATCTCCCACTAGTGTTGCCAGAATACTACGTTTAACTGAAGATAGGAGAAGAAAAAATTATCTACCTAGGATTCTATCAATAGACGAATTCAAGTCAGTAAATACAGTTGATGCATCTATGAGTGTAAATTTAACTGATTTAGAAGGCGGTCATATTTTTGATATCCTGGCAGATAGGAGACAAAGATACCTCTTTGAGTATTTTAATTCCTATCCCTTGAAGGTCAGAAAAAGGGTAGAATATGTGACTACAGACATGTATAGGCCATATATTGATCTTGCCAAGAAGGTCTTTCCAAATGCCAATATCATAATTGATAAATTCCACATAGTACAGCTCTTGACAAGGGAGTTAAACAAGCTAAGGATAAACGAGATGAAGAAGCTTAATACCAGGTCTAAAGAGTATAAAAATACTGAAGAGATACTGGAAAAATACCACTTACAAAGAACTGGGAATTAAACAGTATATATTTTTTTATAAGAATACACACTTTAAAAAAATATGACTAGTTCAGTTGACATATTAGACTACATGTTAGGAAAAATTCCCTAATTTAAAAAGAAGCCTATGATTTTTTTATCAAAAACTTTCTATTAAGTATCTCGAAAAAAATGATGTAGCTATGCTTGAAGACATTCTAAATACTAGGACTGATAAAATACCCATGTGTTTTAGGAAGAGTATAAAAACCCTTAAAAAGCTTAGAGAGTATGTAGTAAATTCACTGAAATATGACTATACGAATGCAATTGTAGAGGGCAAAAACAACAAGATAAAGGTAATTAAAAGAGTATCCTACGGATATAGGAGTTTTAGGAATTTTAAGGCAAGGATAATGCTAATGGAAAGGTATAAGATACAAAAGGGCAACATCCATAGCTATAAGTTTGCTATGGATGCTGCCGCATAATTTAATAGATTTTATTGATTTAAATTATCACCAACGTTATTTGACATAGAGCCACTATTTCTTTATAATTGGATGTCTAATTACTGTTTTCCATTTTTCTGGAGCAACCTTTCTTGCATCCGACAAATATATTTCATGATGTAAGCGAATATCACTTATATCATTTTTGTATCCATTTTCATCAATGTAGGCATCCATTAATGCTACGCTTTTTGGCTCATCATCAAATGGACCAAGGTGCATTATTTGAACACATAAACCTTCATCAATCGTAAGATACTCTGCTGATGAGCAATCAATTTTCTTCTTTTTCGTAGCCGTTTCTACTGCCCACTCAAAATCTGTTTTAGAAACAAAATCCGGCAATCTTATAACAGATATCCAATTGAAAGAAGACTTATCTGCATAATCTACACCTTCAACATTATTTTGCCACCAAAAACCCTCAAGTGGTGGAACAACATATTCAAAGAAGCCTTCAATTTTATAATCCGTCTTATAACTCATTTTCAATGTGTATGCAATTGCATAAAGAACACCAATTGCTTGCTGATATGCTCCACCTACTTCATTAGGATTACCCTCTCCTCTAACTGAGATATAGTTGATCTTAGGAACATTTATAACTACAGGTTTACTCTTTGGATTATAAAGTTCTTTATATTCTTTCTTAAAGTCAAAAGCCATAATTGCCTCCTACAAATTCAAGATTTGTTTGTTAATATTGATTAATATTATAGCATTTTTTAGCCATTACTTCTACTGCCAGATTTCTCACTTACTCGCTACTATTTCCATTAGAATGTATTACCTTAAATATTTTGTCTTAAAATTTTTCTTTGCTCTTTTTGTCAAAATATATCTCTGTTACAAAGGTCTTTCCATTTATTTTCTTTGTAATAATGCCGTCAGACTTTAGGTGATATGGTTGTTTTCTTCCCGTATTTCTTTAATATCTGTTTTCTCGTTTTCTGCCATTGAGTTTCTCCTTTCGACTTGCAATCGAGTAGGGAGGATTTTCTCCTCCCTCTCACACCACGGAGCGTGCCGTTCGGCACTCCGCGGTTCAATTCAAATAATAATCTAAACAACTAATGAGTCCTCGCTTTGCAAGGATTTCTTTTGTTATCCTGCGAAGTCCCGCTGTTTTGGCTACCGCCTGATAATGGTCTGTAAATCCTACGGATTGTCTCGTCATCACCTCACGGTGATAACCTTGCAAGTTGCTATGAGGTTCGTCGGCAACTACGCCCTACATGGACTTTCACCACAGACTGACGGCATGCCCGTCATACCCAAAAAACAGTAAATCTTTTTTGATTTACTGTTCCTGTGTTGGTTTTTATTAAATTGTTAGTTCAACAAACAACTGGGATTTATTTATTTGTTACTCTAGAAAAAAATAACAAATAAACTCCAAATATAAATTTAATTATTGCATCAATATAGGCAAATACTACCAAAGAGATATCAGAAAAAAATATATCCCATGATAATATTAATAGTGCACATAATTCCTAATAAAAATCATTGATTTTTCCATGTACGAAATAGAATGGAAAAAAATGCAATGCTGTGGCTAACAATGCTCCCAACCATATCAATCTCCAATTCTCCGTAGCAAAAAATGGACCGCCTAAAAAAACATTAATATAAACAGTAATATTATTGAGTATTGAGAAACCTTATTTTTGAAATTTAGTCGATGATCCAGTGGATAGTTTTTTTAGTAATTTTTTTATTCACATTAATTGAAAAAGCAAACTACGTAACCTATACTAAACACTTGCATATTTATAATTTGTTGTCCACCTATTAAGGTATCAACTGCGATAACTATGGCAACCGCAATTAACCATAAACCACAAGATTTTTTATAATTAAATTCTAACTTTTCATTTTTTTCATATCCTAACATTCGCCGAAAAACCTCTCTAAATTCTAAAACGGCATTATAGTACCGAACAGAACACAACTTCAAGGGAAAACCAAAATAGTAATCGGTACGATAGAATATGTATGAAGTGAATAATTATGCCGGAAGATAGTCTGAAATTTCTGGGCAGACACATCCGAGCCGAAAGGGTGCTATGTAATTTGACCCAGCAGGAACTGGCGAATCAGTCTGGCTTGGCGGTCAAAACAATTCAGGATATTGAAAACGGAAGGAAAAATCCATCCTATGAAACACTCTCCCGCTTATAGAGCGATTGGGAATTTCAGCAAATGTCTTGTTCCAGGTTTCGACTCCTATTGAGAAAGAAGAAATTCAGCGTTTTATGGGAAAGTTCCAGTCAAGCAGTCGTGGTAATCAGCAGATTCTGCTCAACACGTTGGAATTCCTAATAGAACAGCTTCTTGACCTTCAACAAAAATCTGAATCGAGCAGTTCCGAGTAAACCAGCAGAGCAAGAAATCACTTGTTCCTGCTGGTTTTCTTATTTTTATCACTCCATAAAATCCTGTTTTTATTGACCATCTCCTCCTGATTATTAATTAGTTAGACATGAATACCTTATCAAAATCTAATCAATATGGCATGAGTAAATCACGCAATCTTTTTGCGTGATTTACTCATGTTATTTTGAAAAACGTTCGCTATACTATATGAGTACCACGAAAGGAGCGAACAATTATGAGTACATTATTACAGGTAAACGACATAACCAAAATCTATCAAGCCCAGCCCAAGCCAGGGCTGGATCATGTTTCCTTTGATGTGATGCAGGGAGAATTTCTTGGTATCATGGGTGCCTCTGGTTCCGGAAAGACGACGCTTTTGAATATTCTCTCCACCATTGATACGCCAACAAGCGGCAGCATTAACATGGGAAATACTAAAATTCAGGAGCTGAATCAAAGACAAGCAGCCGATTTTCGCAAGGACAATCTTGGCTTCATTTTTCAGGAATATTTCCTATTGGACAGTTTGACCGTACAGGAAAATATTGCAGTCCCCCTGACCTTGCTGCACAAAAGTGCCAAAGAGATTGAAAAAAAAGTAATAGAGCTTGCAGAGCTATTCGGAATTGCTTCACAACTGAAAAAATACCCCAGTGAGTTATCCGGCGGCCAGCGCCAGCGTGTTGCCGCTGCTCGTGCAATGGTAAAGCGTCCGCCACTGATTTTTGCAGATGAACCAACTGGGGCATTGGACAGCAGTTCAGCAACAGAATTGCTCTTTGCTCTCTCAGAAGTCAATCAGACTTTGGGTACAACCATTTTGATGGTAACTCATGACCCGTATGCAGCAAGTTATACTGACCGCATCCTGTACTTTAAGGACGGACATATTATTTCTGAATTGAAGCGGTGCGACAGGGATCGCCGGGACTTCTATGCGGAAATCATACAGGAAGCTGCCAGACAGGATAAACAGCGGTAAGGAGGCTATTTCATGAAATTATCTGCTATTGCCTTGAAAAATCTGAAACGGAACTTCTCTTTCTATTCCCTGTACCTGTTTTCCGTTTCCTTTGTCCTGATGATTTACTTCTGCTTTACCTCTTTTTCCATGAATCAAGTGATTATGGAAAAAATATCTTCGGATGGTCGGGTAGAAACCATGTGCCAAACAGTAGCGGTATTCATTGTGGCTTTTGTGATTTTCTATATGTTCTACTCCAACAATTTTTTCATGCGAAGACGGATGAGAGAATTAGGAATTTATTCTCTGCTGGGGTATCGAAAATCTGCAATGTTGGGGCTATTGACCTTTGAGAATATCTTTATTTGTTTTGGCGGTATGGTTCTCGGTATTCTGACAGGCAGTGTCCTCCACAAAGGAGTTATCGCCGGAATCGTCGCACTTTTAGGAATTACCATAGATCAGGCTGCAATCCCTTTGATTTATCCGGCAGCGGTAAAGTCAATCCTATCATTTGTTGTTGTGGTTTTGATTACATTGACATTATCCAATGCAAGATTGCTTCAAAAGTCCACCCTTCTTGATTTAGTACGGCTGGAAAAGAAAACGGAAAAACCCATTCGAGTTCATTTTATCACTGCATTTATAGGCTTATCCTGTCTGCTCTGCGGATATGGGCTTGCCCTTGATATAATGCGGGGAAGGAAATCTGTTTGGTACACCATCGGATTTTCCCCTATTGCGTTGCTGACAATGCTTCTGGTGGTTGCCGGAACTATATTCTTTATTTACTCTTTTTTGCCATACGCCTGCCAGAAAATCCGGCAGAAGAAAAGTTCTCTGTATCGGGCAAATACCATTATCGTGGTTCCTAAATTTATGCACCGCATCCGTTCCAATGCGAAGTCTTTAATTCTGCTGATTTTATTATCAGCAGGAACATTGGCAATTTTGGGAGCAACGGTATTATCCGTGTGGTATCAGCTGGAAGCCTTGGAGCGGATTATTCCATCTGCTATGGAGTTCCGAATTACAGATGATAAGGAAAAGCAACACGCCTTAGATGCACTGGATCAGGCAATCGGCAATGGGGCATACCAAAGCCATGAAACCACATTGCTGAAAGTAACTGCGACATCAGAAAATCTTCCGGTAGAATATGACATCAGTGCAGAAAAAGGACGCATTCCGGGATTTGAATGTATGAGTCAGTCGGACTACTTTTCAGTTATGCAATTACAGGGAAAAGAACCGCCCTTCCAGGAACTTGCCGACGATGAATGTATTCTGATAAAATACCGTCCGGATACGAATCAAGACGATATTGGAGCCAAATACACATTGACAGTAGCAGGAAACAATGTTTCAACGGTTACTGTCCGGGAAACCTGCCTGCAAAATGCTCTGGGCTTTGGAAACAGCGTTGGAACTTTGGTTGTTTCCGATACGATGTATCATGCTCTGAACCAGAGGAACCCAGAGAAAATCCGGGTAGTCAGCATTGATGGCGAAAATATGCGCTCTAATGAACAAGCATATCTGGCACTAAAAGAAGCTATACCGGAAAATCCATATCTTGTGTCTGCATGGCAGCGGCAGGATGAATTGATTCGGGAAAACAGCTCTACCTTTTTACTGATTTGTTTTGCAACGGTTATCTTCTTGATTGCAACAGGAAGCATATTATATTTTCAAAATATATCCTCTGTTTCCTATGACAAATCCGACTATGAAATTATGCGGCGGATGGGGTACAATGAGAGCATGATAAAGAAATCCGTAAGGCGGCAAGTCCAGATATACTATATCATTCCGTATGTGATAGGATTGCTGCATAGCATTTTTGCCATTACCTGCTACAAATCAGCTTTAATGGATGACTTGCTTGGGAAAAGCAGTGCTGTATTGGTTCCGTTTCTGTTTTCAATCGCAGTATTTTCTGCTATCTATGTAATTTATTATCAGTTGACCAAACATTCTTGTTATAAGATTGCCTTGAATTAAGGATAGCGGCTGGTATCCAAATGGGTGCCAGCCGTTTAGCTGTTCAAAAAGGTTTAAGATCAAAGATCACTAAACTTGAACTTATAGAGAAACAATAGTATAATGAAAAAGAACGGAGGTGGACACATGAAAAACGCATACCTTTCCCGGCAGATATTCTTCGCTTTCAATCAGCTTGCAATCATCTGCTATCTTGGATTTATGGCAGCACAGAATGATTTTATACAGCAAAATTCCTTTGTTCCTTTCCTGCTGCTTTCACTCCTGATTTTTGATGCGGAATATATTTCCTATAAAAACGTAAAAGTCAACAAAACCTTAAATCACTTTTCCTTGCTATTGTTATTGCTGGGCTGGCAATTCCTGCTGTATCTTTTTGATTTCCGTCCAATATCAGATATAGTATCAACGGTGTTGCTCCCTATTTGTTTCTATCAGTCGATTTATTTTGTACAGGCATTCTTATTTCAAGAATCTGCTTACCGAGGGCAAAAACCGCTTCTTGCCTTTTTGAAAACTTCCTGTATCATAACTGTACTCTGCTTCTTTATTTCAAATCGTGCTTTTTTTGCAGCCTATCAACTACAAGTCCTTCTTTCAACCATGACCCTTATCATCGTAGGCATCATGCAGAGAAAGCGGATCATGTTTGTAGCAAAAAGCCAATGGAAGCGAATACTTTTTTCAAGTGTGCTGGTATTCCTCCCGTTTATCTGCTATATCATTGCGTTTCTCAAAAACGCTGCATATTTGGAAAATCTGGGGAGCTATATTCCTGTGATGCTTACCTTTATCAGTATCCATAGTATTGTATTTCAATATCGTCCTAAACAGGCACAATTCTTGGCGCTATCTGAAGGCAACCTTGTATTTCTCGCTTCTGTTGGGCTGGCGGGATTGATTGGTATTGCATACCTTTTCAAAATCCCTCTTATGGCAGTTTTGATAAGTATCCATATGGCAATGTTGCTGATGCTTATTTACAATGTGCTGTTATATATGCGCATTTGCAGCCATCCAACAGATTATAACAACGCCGCAGATCGTCAGCACTTCTATGCCTGCTCATTGGAACAGATTAAGCGAGAAGAAAAACTCAAAAAAGGCTTTTCAAACTATCTGCATGACGATATTTTACAAGACCTGCTTTCTATCAAAAATATGATACACAAAGCAGAACAGCCGGAAATGAAACAGTTGCTGCTTGATACTTTAACGGAATTAAATTCCTCCATCCGATTTCATATGCAGAGCTACCATCCAACTCTAATAAAAGTTTAACTTTGAAAGAAAACATTCAAAGCCTGCTTGATTCGTTGAGTGAAAATAATTCCGCTACAATTCAGTTGGATTGTGATGCTGACATTTTTCTCGTAGAACCGTACAATATGTTGATCTACCGCATGATAAAAGAACTCACAGCAAATGCACTGAAACACTCTGCCGCAACAACCATTTCAGTTTTGTTGATACAGAAAAACGGGCGTATTACCCTAAAGATAACGGATAATGGCAAGGGCTTCCAACCATTTATCCATCAGACCGGAACACACCAAGGACTTGCTTCTATCGGAGAACAGGTTAGCTTATTAAACGGCACTATGAATATCAAGCCGGCCGCTGGTGGAGGAACAATGATTGCCATTTCCATGCCTATGAACGGAGGTGATTCCTATGAAAGTTTTATTAGTCGATGACCATGCCCTTTTTGCAAAGAGCCTTTCCATTGCCTTATGTGACTTCCCGAAAATTGAACAGTTTTCCAGTACAAAAGACATTCAAAATCTGGAAGAACTGATTGTCGGAGAACTGCCGGATATTCTGTTGATTGACATTAACTTAGGCGGACTGACAGACGAGGACGGGCTAATGCTCACAAAGCATTTATTGGAACATTTCCCAGAACAAAAAATTGTCATATTATCTGGCTATAATCTTCCTGTCTACCGCAAAGAGGCAAAGCGGATTGGCGCAAAGGGGTTTATTAGTAAGGATGTAGAACCCGACGAGCTTCTTCGTATTTTGCTTATGGTTAACGATGGGGCAACACACTTCCCACGAGAGGAGGTTTTTATCGAGGATCTGACCGAGGGAGAAAAGAAAGTCCTCGAATTGGTTGCCACAGGTTCCAAACGTAAAGATATTGCTGAACAGCTTTTTATCAGCGAAAGAACCGTATCAAACCACTTGCAACATATTTTTGAAAAGTTACAGGTGGGGTCTACGATAGAAGCAGTAACAAAAGCAATACAGTTAGGGTATATTGCGCCCATATAAATGAAAAATATCTTTTGCAAGCAATGGAAAGGTATATCCTTTTGCCTTCCAGCCCTTCGTGCTGTCCGACGAAAGTTTATCCCTTTCCGCTTGTTGGGGAGTTCCCCAATCCCCCGGCAGAGTGCTGACGCACCTCTGACCGAACACCACAAAATTTGTGGTGGCTACGCTGCGCTTGAATGGAAAAAAAGCTCCTTTTTATTTGGCAAAGAGACACATCGTAAAGCTGATCGCATAAGGCCTTTCTACTTCAGCAATGCGATAAAAGTATTCTCCTTCTTGCAACAAACGGATACCAAGAGGAAATGCCTCTGAAGTACATCACGGTAAGTAAATGTCCCGAAAGCTGTTTCAAACTTCTTTTTCTTTTTCTTCTCAAATGTGGCGGAAGTAACGGTATATACCGCTTCCGGAATCATCCCATAGAAGCTTAGAGCATATTCAAAGGAAATGCAAGAAGGACCGTAAATGCTGCCTGCGAGTAAGTGAGCCTGAGTATACCGGTCTGTTTCATAAATTCCTTTTGTAATAGAGAAGTACTCACCACTCTTAGCCATACGGGAGAGCTTAGACTTTGGAGAATCGTATTCACTCAATTCGAGAGTATGCAAAAAACTCAGTAAATTAAAATGAGTCCTTCTATGGTAAAATATAATTATCATAGGAGGACTTTTAAAATGGGAAAAAGAAAAAAAGAACCAAGGATCCGGCAAAGAAAAATATTGTAAGTGAATTAATTAAGACTTATGATATCAAAACTGCAAAAGATATTCAGGAAGCACTAAAAGACTTACTGGGAGAAACTCTGCAAGACATGCTAGAAGCAGAAATGAATGAATATCTTGGCTATGAAAAATATACTCGAGATGATGAATCAAATAACTATAGGAATGGATATAAGACTAAGAAAGTCAGAAGTTCAATGGGAGAACTTGAAATTAACGTCTCTCAAGATAGAGACTCAGAGTTTGAGCCTCAGATAGTAAAAAAGAGACAAAAGGATATATCAGAAATTGAGCAGAAGATAATAAACTGTAAATGTCAATATTAAAATGTACAAAAAATGGAAAATAAAAATGTACAATTTGGGCTCAACTATCCATCAACTCTCTTATCATCAATGAAGGATCTCTTGTCTTTAAGACGATATGAGGGGCCTTTTATTGATATAATTTTAGAATGGTGTAAAAGTCTATCTAAAACTGCATTGGCCAGAGTCGACGAACCAAAGAACTCACCCCATTTGGAAAATGGCATATTTGTTGTCACAATTGTAGTATTTTTTTTCATACCTTTTTAGCGATTAGCTGAAAAAAACATGTTAGCAGCATCTTTATCAATTGGCATATATCCAATTTCATCTATAATTAAAACCTTGTATTTGGCATAAAAACTTTAATCGTGACTCAAGCTTATTCTCATTTAAGGCCTTTTTAGTTGTGAGATTAAGGATTCAAAGGATATAAAGTATGTTTGGTATCTCGCTTTCGTACAGCTAATACCAAGAGATGTAGCTAAATGAGTCTTTCCTACTCCACTAGAACCAACAAATATTATATTTTTCATATTTTTTTCCAAAAAAACCCTAGATTATTTAGTTCTAAGACTTCTTTTTTTATTGATTCCTGGTTGGAATCCGAAGTCAAAAATCATCAATGGTTTTTAGGAATGGGAAAATTAGCAATATGTAAATTAATACTGTCCCTTTTCGCTTGTCGGTAGACACGTTCGATCTCAACAAGCTCTTCAAGAGCCTCTCAAAGGATTTTTTTCCCCTTGGTTTACGAGATCTATATAGGTATCAATATGATCTTGAATACATATTATACCAATCTCTTCTAGTCCATTTAATAATTTTTTTGATGTGATGACATATTTTTTTCCTCCTTAAAGAAATTCATCCATCTGCCTTTAAATTAGTTTCAGCTAACTCATCTATAGAATCTTCATTTTTTTGATAGAATACTTGAGTAGCTGCTTGTAATGTTCCTCTTTGTAATTTAACCTTCGGTTACTTATACTGTGCATGGTTAGCAAATCTGTGCTATAATATATGTATAACATATCTTTGGTGACAGATAGGCAAACTGTTTTACCAATATATTGATGTAGAACAGAGTATTTTGCAACCCTAAATAGGTAATCATGGAATCTTTTGTGACGGTCGTGCGTCGAGTTTTTTTGCTGTATAGGATTCCACGATATTTATATCAGGCAGTGGTTGTAGGTACTCTGCTTCTTTTTGCAGTAATAGTACTGGTGTAAGTCCTGTTTCATAGCAAATCCTAGTGCATACTTTCTTGTTTTATACCAGATAATATTTCAATTAGGTCTTTTTCTGTTTCAAACTCGCCTTCATATGGTAGTATCCAAGCAATGAATTTATTTGCAGCTTCAACCTTACCCTTAGTGAAAGGATGATATGAGCTTACATCGTTTGATTTTTAAAGTTAAAATCCTTGGCGAAAGCCTGTATTTTAGGACTAATTGTTGCATGCCCATCTTTAAAAAGTTACAAGTGACGACATGTTGTCAAAAAGAATCTCCTTAGGTACGCCACCAGTATTTTTAAAAGATGCAATAAGGCAGTCAATTACATCTTCTCTTGTACGACTTGACTTGTAAATGAAGACTGGATATCTTGAATAACCTAACTTGTAGCTAAAAACGTGAAACGTGAATATTTTTCCGAATTTGTTTTTTATAGATATATCTTCTTTCCAATCAACTTGAGCCTGTATTCCAGGTGACGTTTCATATCGTGGGAACCCTTTGGGAGTTTTTACTTGGTTTCAAACCTTCTTTTTTTAACATACTTATTGAAATTAGAGTATGTCCCAATGTCAGAATCTATTTCAGATATTAAATATTCATAAACAGACCTGACATTGACCCCCTTAATTGCAAGTTTGATACCTATTAATTCTTTATATTTGTCTAATTTACTAGTTTTATATCTATTTTTAGGTTTTCCTTCATATCCTTCATAGTATTTTTTAATAGTTCTTCGGTCCATTTCATATAACCTTGCAAGCTCTGAAAAAAATTTGGTTTAATGTCGCTCATTTTTAATATTTTTTTAGTTGAGTTAATAGTACTGTATTCATGTGCATTTACCTCCACGAATACAGTATCATATTTTTCTTATTTGTACATTATTATATTCCACTAATTGTTCATTTATATTTTACACTTTACATACGTATACTTACGAAAATGAAGAACCACCATCTAGGCTGGTGGATTTCTTTTTTCAACAATTAAAATCCATAGTTATGCGTTTTTGGTTTAATGTAGATGACAAATCAACAATCAACCAAATGGGTCATATCTTTGGATTATCTATATTTTACAATTGATTAGTAAGATTAGTGTTTTCGAGGATCATTTCACCTGAACTTAAGTCCAGGATTAAGATTGATATTGGAATATAAACCCACAAACGCAGAAATACTCCTAAACCATAATGACTTAGAAGTATTTCTTTAATTGTGAGCTCCCTGTCGCCTTTGTTAGCAAGGTGGTCTATTTATAATTTAAACTAGAGCTTCTTATTCAATAATATAGGCTGAAACAATTTCTCCATAGTAGGTAGTATGCGGATCCCTATTTGCCCCAACTGCTGTCCCATCAATATTCTGAGGATAAAGTGTAGAGTTGATTTCTTCGTCAAGCAAAGATAAATCCTGCTTTTGGGCATACATAACTCGGCATTCCAGTGTCAAAGGAAATTCCTTAATAGCCGGAACCGAAATTTCTTCCGGATCGACTATGGTAAGCCCAGCTTCCTTGATCTTGTCTATATCCCTGCCGCTCTTGCCACCACAAACGCCTATTATTCTTTTATCATATTCACCAATGGGTACATTCACAGTAAATTCCGGATTCTTGTCAAGCTGCCCTTTGGTATACCTTCCTTCACGAACATACACGGCTATAACAGGTCTTGACCAATTTATTCCAAGCGTACCCCAGCCTATTACCATGGAATTTACCTTGTCTGCCTTTGACGTCAGCAGCACTCCCTTTGGCAGTGCTTTTATGATTTCATTTGCATAATCTCTGATTTCTATTTTTCTCTTCGGCATAGTGAGTCTCCTCCTTCGGCTTTTACTAGTTTCATTTTACTTTACCTCCTCTTCGTGACATAAAATAAGCGTGCGAATTTTCAACTGGATTTACGCAGTTGAGATGCCACACGTTGTTTCTATATTATATATGAAATATCTCAAAATTTCAAGTGGTCGAATTTCCAGATATTTTGTTTCATTGTATATGGGCAGTTTGCACAAATATCATGCGAATGCTAGTCTCCGTCTCCGGTGATAGTAGTGTGGGTTCCTCTTTCTAACATCCCTTCTAATTGTATAGTCGTAATCCATGCTAATGGTTTTCTCTCTGAAAAACAGCCTGTCCGCCACAAATCGGCAAATTTACGGTAAAATTTCAAGCCAGTAGCCATCTGGGTCTTGAATGAAATAGATTCCCATAGCTTCATTTTCAAAGCAAATGCATTCCATCTTCTTATGCTTTTTGTGCGCTTCTTCAAAATTTTCCGCCTGAAATGCCAAGTGGAATTCACACTCTCCCAAATCGTAGGCCTGAGGATGGTCTCTCAGCCAGGTAAGTTCCAACTCAAAATCACCGACATCACTCTTTAGGTACACAATGATAAACCCGTCTCCGGTCTTTCGTCTCACCTCGTGTAAATCAAGTGCTTCATTATAGAATCGAATGGATCGATCCAAATTAGACACATTTAAATTCTCGTGAATCATCTTAAACTTCATATCTCTTCTCCTTTTACTGTTTCTGTATGATTCTTAATTATCCAAAACAGACAAATATAAATTCTGTCTCTGATTTAAATATCTTGCAAACATATCTGAATCATATCAATTGCCGCCTTTTCGTACTTAAATTATATATTTTTTACGGGTTGATTGTATAATCAACCGCAAATCGTAGGCAAAGTCTCTTAAATTATTCATGATTTAAAAGACTTTGTCTACGATTTGAAGCAATCCTTTTCGGATTGCTTGGTTTAATGATATAATATGTATGTCCTATCCCTCTAAAGGAGGTGATATGTTGATTAACTGGACACTTTTCATAGCGGGAAATGTTATTTGCCCTATAGTCGTTGGTCTTATATTGCATTATGCAATACAATTCCTTGACAATAAAAAGAAATAATGTTTAAAGGGAAGAGCGGCAACTCTTCCCTTTTTTGTCCTTGATATATTGTATATCGAACACTCTTCATTTGTATACTTGTATTATATCACCCCTTAAAAGAGGTGTCAAACAAATTATATAAATGGTGTTACGTCTTTAATATCTTTCATACCATTCTATATTTTTTGCATTGTTGAGTTTTCCTGTAGAAACTCCATCCCTTTTATTGTTAGCCTAGGCTCTATAGCTTTAAATCCACAGCCACCCACATAATTGACTCTTTCAAAGCCATCAAACAATCCTTCACCAATCATTGATTGTAATATTCTATTTCTTCTCTCTTCTGATATTTTTAATGCCTCTAGAAATGTACCATCAAATCGGTTACTGTACATAGACGCTTCAATTCCAACAAGTACCTTATACACTATCTTTAGATTATCCATTATATCACCTCTTTTATATCATCTATTGTAATATCAATAGTTTCCCAAGTGCTAGGATCGTCACCTACATCAGCAAGAAATTGAGTATCGCTGAACACTTCAACAACCGCTGCTTGTCTGCCATCTTTTAAAACTACTGTATCATATTGCTTTATGTCCACTTTACTTCACCTCCGTTATATATGCTGTAGTCATATGTGTTTTTCCATCAATTTCAATCCAAGCCACTAGTACATTAACTAGCTCTTTATTTTTGTTATAGAATATTATTTGTTATTCAAATCTTTTAGCATGAGGAGTTGTCTCCTTTTCATTTTCTCCAGCAAACAATATTTTTCAAATTTATTTTTGTCAATAGTAGCTGTATCAATACATGTAAATTAAGCTTTTAAAAATATTAAAGCAGTTCTATTCCTTGGTTATCAGTACCACACACTCCACATGAAACGAGTGAACACCAAGTATATCAAGCGTTCGTATGTAGGAACATATCCACATACTTTTTAACGATAGCATAATGTTATCGTTAAAAGGTATTACCTCGACAAGCTATGAGTCATCTATTTTTTGATGGTTTTGAAAAAAATAGTAAATATACTCCAAATACAAACTTGATTGCTGCATCAATATATGCAACTAACACCAATGAAATATCAGTAAAAAATATAAGCTACAGCAATATTTATAGTACAAATAATCCCCAAATATATCATTGATTTTCCATGCACAAAATAATATGGAAAAAAATGCAAAGCTGTCGCCATTAATGCACCTAGCCAAATTAATCGCCAATTCTCAGTTGCAAAAAAAGGTCCCCCTAAGAAAACCATTAACACGAATAATAAAATAATCGCATACAGAGAAACTTTATCTTGAAATTTACTTGACGAACCGTTGGATAGTTTATTCAACACTTTTTTTATTCATATTTATTGAGAAAAAACTGATAACATATCCAATGCAAAATACTTGCATATTGATGATTTGTTTTCCTCCTATTAAAGTTGCCAATGCAATAACCACCGCTACTACAATTAACCATAAACCACAGGCTCTCTTATAATTAAATTCCAACTTTTCATCTTTATTATAATTTAAAGAAAAACATAAATACCTCCCTAAGATTTCTAATTTCTCTTTGTTTAAAAATAAATCCCACTATAGTTTCTCAGCGTCTACAGGAATAGCCCAATATGAGCCAACCTTTGTGGCACCAGGTATACGTCCCTCTGTGCAAAGGACCTATATTCTTCTAACTATAATACCCTATTTTTCTGATGTTTGCTTTATTGATAAATATTCCATCATAATTTCTCCATGAATAACTTTACAGCTACACTCATTAACAATAGTATATTCCAAACCACGAATAAATTCAATCTAACTGTACTTAGATAGTATCCTTCAGACCAAAAATGCCTATTTCCAAATTTATATTTTAAGTTTGCGTGTTTGTCAAATATCATTAGTGCACTTTTTCCTTTGAGATAACCCATAAATTGTTATACACTAATTTTAGGTGGTATACTTACCAGCATGTGTACGTGGTCTGGCATAAGAGTAGGGCTATATTAACAGACTAAGTTGATTTAAAACATCCCTACAAATTAGAAGTTACTGACATTATAACTCATCAAACAACCAGTCCACAATGTCCACGAGCTAAATCAATCTTGTAAAACGCAATGGACATTTCATTTACGGACAAATTATCTCTTCCCTGATTTTCTTTGAAAAACGCCTTAATACGAATGTAATAAATAATACCGTTTCCAAAATAATCGTCAGGGTACAAAGAACAATGGTCACAGGAATATTTGACTGGAAAACAATGGAACAGCCAAGCCCCAAGATATAAATCAGCACAAACGGAATCATTATCTTCTTATCCAGCTGATGGCTCTTTTTGTTTAATCGTGAATTGCTTAGCACACCAAGGTAAAATAGAAACAAGCCAAGAAACATCATTATAACCCTTATAATTCCCATGGCATCATTGGCATAGTCTAAGTCTACTGTACAGATATTTAAGCCAAACCAAATAAAGTAATGCTTGTAAATGAGTTCAGCCCCACTTTGGCAAGGAATATTCTCCTCAATAGCGTGGTCAAATTCTGATATATAAAACAAAAACAACGCCACTACCTGAAGCATAAGTAAAACAGAGTTTATTGAAAATTTCTCTAATTCGAAGAAATTCGCCGCGGCCATCAGCATTTCCCCAAGAGTAATAATGGTAAAGAGTGTCAATCTTTCTATAAGATGGGGCATATTAATGGGTACCATAGCCATGTCTTTTCTAAATAAACTTGAGCCTAGAATACTTAAAATAAAGTCAAAGCCAGTCAACAAGATGCCACCTGTTCCCGGTATAAATAAGCTAATAACAATAACAACTGATCTTATAAAGAGAAGCCATAGAAAATCCTTAATCAATTTTATATCTTTTTCACTATGCTTGTGCTTAGTATAAGCGAGAAGATATTGCAGAAATTGCACAACAGAAATCCATAGAATCGCCAAGGTAAAGGCGGTCCAGCTATCCTCCATATCCGGGTTGACATTTGCGGCCATAAATAATAAGGCAGGTATTTGGAAAACTGTCATAATTATGATATGCAATAAATTATGCTTTCCATAGCGGTTCATGTACACTGTCTGTACATTCCAAATATTTATGAAACATACAAAAACAACAATATATATAATTATCTCATTTAAGCTAAATATTCCTCTCTCTAGGCTATGTAGAACATGAGTAATCTTAGAAATCCCAAATACAAATACCAAGTCATAAAACAGCTCAGTAAGATTGACCTTCTTTGCCTCTTCTATCATTTTTTCTTCCATATGCTCGTCCTTTCTATATTGTCTAAACCATATTTTTCAGTATTTCTTCAAAGCCCTCTTCTTAAATAGTGTAATTCTATATTATCTTCTTTTTCTATATGATATATATCTATCCAATGCAGTAAACACTTCTTCAAGGCTGAAATATCCATTTTTTCGTATTGCTTCTTTTCCCTCAACGAAAACAAGTATTGCTGGTGCTCCTAGAATATTTTCCTGTGCTGCAAGTGAGATATTATTATCTATTGATATATAGCCAGTGAATACTTGCGGATGTGTTTCACTCCAAACTATAATTCTCTCTTTAAGTGCTTTGCACGGAGCACAAGTCTGTGAACCAAACAAAAACAAACTAAACTTTTCTTGTTCTTTCAGTGTTTGATACTCTGTCAATGTTTCGATGATTCTTATTTCTTGCATAAATATCCCTCTTTCCCATTTTTTAACAATTGACTTATTTAAATCCATCCAATAACTAATCATCTTATTCTCCAGATACAGAAGTAGAACTTACTAATCTAATGTTTCCCTTAATTGAGTTTGGACAATAACGCTACCGTCTCACAATGAAACGAGTGAACACCAAGTATGTCAAGTAGTTACATTCGTATGTGGGAACATATCTATAAACCTTTTAACGATAGCATAAGGTTATCGTTAAAAGGTATCAGACAGATAAATTTAGATTTGTCATAATCCTAACCATTTTTATTACAACAACTTAGCCAAGTAATAACCATTAATTCGTAGTCTCAGCTATATTTATTAATCCAAGACCATCAAAGTAATCATAAAGTTCACTATTATATTTTTTTACAATTTCACTAGCCCTTTTATTCCAAAAACTATATATACGTTGTATTTCATCAATACAACCTTTCTTATCTTTTTGACATATATATTTCTAATGGATTATCTGATATTTTTGCACCCTGACATACCATGAATTTCTAAAAAAAGATTCATATGTAAACTTCTGAAAAATACTCATCTGTATTTTTTATAACCCCTGAATATACTTTGTTTAAATACGAATCTAGAGAATCATAGCGATTGAGTTTTGCACTTGTTCTTCCATGACACATAGGAATAACCCAAAATCACATTCGCAAGTGAATTAAATGAACTTATATGATATTTCTTCCAAATCGGATAGTTGTTCTAAAATAAAATCTAAATATTCTTTCCTTGAAGCCATACCCTTCACCTCCAAAAATTTCAATTTGTCTTCGTTTAAAAATAAATCCCATTATACAATTCCATAAACTCTTTAGAAAACTATGTGACAAGTTAATAATCAAACGCAGCGGCTAAGGTTTCACTCCTCATTCTACGAGTTCTATCCCAGAGTATAAAATATTCTTCTACTTCTCCAATTAAATATCTCGTTCAAGAAGTGTTACTGCTTCAACCCCTATGGTTAAGGGGAACATATCCACACTCGTAGTTGGAAACATATCCAACATTGGCTCTCGTTTGTGGGAAGATATCAACGGTTTTGTCTGTTCGTGAGAACATATCAACTCAAATCATTTCATGGTTAATCCCTTATCAATGGCTTCCTGAATAATCTTATGACAACATACCCCCAAAGGATTGTTTTCCTTACAAAGCGAATTTTTCATTGCTCCAGTTATGGCATTTACTTCTTTAACGGTTTTCGCACCATGCTTTACAACTGCTTCAATTACCTGATTTTCTGTGACTTTGCTGCAATAACAAGCATACTTAGGATCTGCATCTTTCTTAAACCAGATAGGAACCCTAACTTGGTCTTTTAAGAATTTTATTTCTTTATCTAAGTTATAGTAAATAACGTCGCAGTCCTCATTCATGCATATCTTATATTGATCTCCATCAACGGCATTACGATAATCATCTGTCACCAAGTGTTCAACGGTTATCCTACTAACTGTTGCTCCTTCATTATTACAGACAGGGCAACTCTCCTTTGTTCTATTTAAATTTTGTGTGATACATTCACAGCAACATTCATCAATAACTTTCAATTACATAACCTCCATATCTTTAAAACCATTTAATTCAAGGTAAATCCCAACAAATTTTCATTTATAGTTTTTAAATTAAAAAGGCTCTATGTCAAATAACGTTGGTGATAATTTAAATCAATAAAATCTATTAAATTATGCGGCAGCATCCATAGCAAACTTATAGCTATGGATGTTGCCCTTTTGTATCTTATACCTTTCCATAAGCATTATCCTTGCCTTAAAATTTCTAAAACTCCTATATCCGTAGGATACTCTTTTAATTACCTTTATCTTATTATTCTTACCCTCCACCATAGCATTCGTATAGTCATATTTCAGTGAATTTACCACATATTTTCTAAGCTTTTTAAGGGTTTTTTTATACTCTTTCTAAAACACATCGGTACTTTATCAGTCCTAGTATTTAGAATGTCTTCAAGCATAGCCACATCATTATTAGATATACTTAATAGGAAGTTTTGATAAAAAAATCATAGGCTTCTTTTTAAGTTGGGAAATTTTTCCTAACATGTAGTCTAATATGTCAACTGAACTAGTCATATTTTTTTAAAGTGTATGTTCTTGTAAAAAAATATACTGTTTAATTCCCAGTTCTTTGTAAGTGGTATTTTCCAGTATCTCTTCAGTATTTTATACTCTCTAGACCTGGTATTAAGCTTCTTCATCTCGTTTATTCTTAGCTTGTTTAACTCCCTTGTCAAGAGCTGTACTATGTGGAATTTATCAACTACGATATTGGCATTTGGAAAGACCTTCTTGGCAAGATCAATATATGGCCTATACATGTCTGTAGTCACATATTCTACCCTTTTTCTCACCTTCAAGGAATATGAATTAAAATACTCAAAGAGGTATCTTTGCCTCCTATCTGCCAGGATATCAAAAATATGACCGCCTTCTAAATCGGTTAAATTCACACTCATAGACGCGTCAACTGTATTTACTGACTTGAATTCGTCTATTGATAGAATCCTAGGAAGATAATTTTTTCTTCTCCTATCTTCAGTTAAACGGAGTATTCTGGCAACACTAGTAGGAGATACACAGTGTTCTCTTGCAATCAGGTCCATTGACTTAGTCTCACATAGGTTTAAAACTATAGACCTCTTAACATCATTCGATATGAAGCACCCCTTATCTACGATAGGTGTTTTGGCCATAAATGTTGACTCGCAATGCTTACAGAAAAACCTCTGCTTTTTAACCATCAATATCAAAGGGTTTGTATTAACCCTATTAAAAAGTATTTTTACAGTCTGACTCCCATTTTTAGTTATGTCATAATTTTCATTGACTATACCACATTTAGGGCAGCAAGCTGGCCTATGTGAAAAGCTTTCCCTTAAGACTGTATATTCTATCCCCTTAATGTTTTCTTTTTCGTTACCTAAAATTACTAAATTTTTATCGTTAATTCCTAAGATTTCTGTTATACTAGCATTAGAACACATATCATTTCTCCTTTTTTTATTTTGTCGTGATTTAAATTATACACGAGATTTGATGTGTGTTCCTATTTTTTTCAAAAAATTTAGCGTTGGGAGAGAATTTTCTCTCACCAACGCTAAATATTATACTAACCATTAAAAAAATACCCTTGATTGTATCATCAATTATCGGTATCATTCAAGGGGTGAATAGGAAAAAAATAGTTTATAGATTCTTTACATTCAAAGCTCTAGACTGATAGTCAATTAATTCTTTAGGTCACTCTTCTTTTAGACTTCGTTCTTTTTGCGATCTATTACCCAAAATCACATTCGCAAGTGAATTAAATGAATGAATAGTATCTCCCATATAATTCTCATTTTTATATATCTCATCTTCATTTAAAAATTTCTACATTATTTCCCCTAAAATGTCCTTATATACTATTTTATAGAAACCCACACTAAAAATCTGACATGTCTTCATACGGAGTACTTTTTATATAACTGTGGGCTATATATAACAGTATCTTTCAAACAAATTTTAGGAATATTTTTTTATCACATTTGATAGGAGTAAGTAATATTTTATAAACTGTATTTTCTTTTTCTGTCACTTTATTCCCCCATGTAAATTCTTATTATATCTTACATTTTTAATTCTTGTTGACTATATTTTATTATACCATATTTCGTATACTTCATAAATCACAAAAGGCAGAACCGGAGTCCTGCCTCAAATCAACATTATTTATCTTACCACTTCTATCTCTACCTTTGCTTTAAAGCGAATCGTAAACTTGCCCTCGTGTACCTTTATTTCCTCGATGTATTTTCTTACCATACCTTCATCATATTCTATCAGTTGATTATTTTCTCCTTTAAGAAAATCCGTTAATTCTTCTATTCGTTTTTTCACACCTTCCGTTTCTGCTCTTTGTACCTGAAGCTCATGTTTCTTGTCTCTAAGAATGTCTATCTCATCAACCAGTGTAGTATAATCTTTCTTAGCATTAAAAGTGAACCCACCCTTGCAGTAGGGTTCACTTTTATCTGACATCAAAACCTTAGTGTCAACCCTATCAAATAGACCAGTTCTCACAAAGTCAAATTCAAAGATAAAAATTAATGTCATATTCGGACCTAATCTGAGCATTTAACGATAGAACCTAAATAAGCCTTTGAAATAAAGGTTTTTATGCCTTTGCTATGCCCACTTTTGACATCAATACAATGCACTCCACATGGAACGAGTGAACACCAAGTATGCCTTATTGACATGTTCGTATGGTGGAACATATCCACATACTTTTTAACGATAGCTTAAGGTTATCGTTAAAAGGTATTACCTAGACAAACTAAGAGTTATCTCTGTTTTGATGGTTTTGAAAAAAATAGTAAATATACTCCAAATACAAACTTGATTGCTGCATCAATATATGCAACTAACGCCAATGGAATATCAGTAAAAATATAAGCTATAGCAATATTTATAGTACAAATAATTCCCAAAAATATCATTGATTTCCCATGCACAAAAATAATATGGAAAAAATGCAAAGCTGTCGCCATTAATGCACCTAGCCAAATTAATCGCCAATTCTCAGTTGCAAAAAAAGGTCCTCCTAAGAAAGCCATTAACACGAATAATAAAATAATCGCATACAGAGAAACTTTTATCTTGAAATTTACTCGATGAACCGTTGGATAGTTTATTCAACACTTTTTTTATTCATATTTATTGAGAAAAAAACTGATAACATATCCAATGGAAAAATACTTGCATATTGATGATTTGTTTTCCTCCTATTAAAGTTGCCAATAAAAATAACCACCGCTACTACAATTAACCATAAACCACAGGCTCTCTTATAATTAAATTCTAACTTTTTAATCTTTATTATAATTTAAAAACATAAATACCTCCCTAAGATTTCTAATTTCTCTTTGTTTTAAAAAAATTAACCCCATTATATAATTCCATAAAATCTTTAGTAAACTTTGCTACAAGTTCATGATCAAGTGCAGTGCTAATGTTTCTTCATTACTTCTTTTAGAGTCTTAATAAAAGCACTTCGTAAAATCTATTCTTCTTATGCATTCCAAGCATTATTGGACTATCCTTATACATATCAGCAAATGTATATTCCATTTTGTTTCTATATGCTGTTTTTAAAGGGCTTTCAAAAATTTCAGGTTCTTCTGAATATAAGCCTGGAAAGGACAACGATAGCCCTCTCCAGGAGTTAGCTTTTATTCAACCCACTACAGTTGACAAAGAGCCAAAAAAAGCCTTGGTTCCCAAAGCTTTTTTTATGTTATAATCTCATTAAAATAACCCCCATTTAGATTTAGAATGTTTTTTATTATGTGTCACATAAAAATAAATAAATTGAATGGTTATAGCTAGAGCAAAAATGGTTGTTATACTCACTACTATTATAGGATTAGAAACAAAGATTAAAGAGAGAATCAATGCAGCCAGATAGAGTGTCGCTTGTACACAGTAGTAACTTTTCGAATAGCTAAGATAGTGTTTGTTATAGGGTCCATTTGCTAGGACAGCAGCTTGAAATAGGCCAAATCCGATATAATAGAAGCTGGTTGCAAAGAGACGATTAACTTCAGGATTCAGAAGAAAACTCATCGAAACAGTCATCATAATAAGTCCAATGAAAATAGGATAGTGACTGTAAACTAGAAATAGTCCCTTTTTATCAGAATTTTCATCAATAGCATGGTCGAATTGACCAAAATAAAACAAGAACAGAGAAAGCGTAATAATGAAATAGAGAACCGAATAAATCGAGAAATTCTCGATTGTAAAGAAGTCAGTTAGCTCCATAATCATCTCTCCAAACGTAATAATGACAAGAAGGGAGAGGCGCTCGATTAAATGGGGGAAATTTACCTGGTAATGCTCATCTTTACTAAGCAAGATAATTGGCATAATAAATGTTAGCAGAATACTAGCAAATAAGGTATAGACTCCAACGTAAATAGGAAGAAGAGCTGCTAGATAGACTCCTAAACTTCCTAGACCTGTTATCCATAGAAAATCTTTGATACTTTCCCGATTAACATCATCGGTTGATTTTCTAAAAAACTCAACCAAATATTGAAAAAATAAGGTAAGGGTTAATGTACCAATAGCCCAACAGAGATAATTAAAAATATTGTTGCCAATCAGGTCCCATCATATTGGCTATAAAGAGTAAAAGTCCCATTTTGATAAACATGATTACTATGTTAAATAAAGAGTTCTTTCCATAGCGATTGGTATAAACGGTTTGAATCATCCAGGAATCGGTGAGAACCAAGACAGCCATGAAAAAAATCAAGGAAAAGAATTCCAAGTCAAAATACCGTTATGAAGATGGTCAATTAAAGTAGTTGCTTTTGAAATTGCAAAAACAAAAACTAGGTCATAAAAAAGTTCTGAAAATTCTACACGTTTATGTTTAATAAGAGTTGTCATATTAAGTCCTTTTCTATTTTTAGAAGTATAATTTATTATAACAATAATGGCAATGAAATACAAGGAGATTCTTAAATAACTTAATGTGGCGCGAATTGTCAACACCTTGACTTCTTTTGTCATTTACTTGTCGGTTTCTGTTTTGTAAAATAGTCTCATAAATCAAATGAAATAAAGATGAAATCATTATGTCAAATAAAAAATTATTTTAGTTACAGGCGTTTCATCTCCTAGATTTCTTTGATTTTAAGCTTTTTTCTAACCTTTCACTTCTGTGCTTTTGACATCAGAACTACCGTCTCCGTATGGACACTATGAGGGAATAAGTCTACAGGCTGGACCTTCTCACACCTATAGCCCCTATCCTCCAGATACCTCAAGTCCCTGGCCAGAGTACTTGGGTTACAGCTTACATATACCACCCTGTCAGGTGCCATCTCGACTATGGTATCTAATACCCTTTCATCGCAGCCCTTTCTTGGTGGGTCCACTACGACTACATTGGCTCTCTTGCCCTCCTTGTATATTTCAGGAACTACCTCTTCTGCCTTGCCTACAAAGAATTCTAGGTTATCCATACCATTCAATTTGGCATTTAGTCTGGCATCCTTGATTGCATCTTCAACTATTTCTATCCCGTATACAAATTCTGCCTTTTGTGCTAGAAACAGGGATATAGTCCCTATTCCACAATAGATATCAAAGACCTTGTCCCCCTCTTTTAGGTCTGCATATTCAAGGGCCTTATTGTAAAGGACCTCTGTCTGAATTGGGTTTACCTGGAAGAATGACAGTGGCGATATTTCAAACTTTAGGTCGCCTATATTGTCTACTATCTTGCCATTTCCATACTTGTTTATATTCTTTAATCCTAGGATTACATTGGTCTTGTCCTTGTTTATATTTACCACCAGGCTGGTAAAACCTTCAACCTGGTCCTTTAGGTTTTCTATAAGCCTGTCTAAGCCCTTGAACCTATCCTCTGTAGCTACTAGGACTACCATTACCTGACCACTTGTAAAGCCCACCTTGGTTACTATATGTCTTAGTAGACCCTTGTGGCTTTTTTCATCGTATATGCTGATATTTTCTTCTTCTATGTACTTCCTTATAATGTCTATAATAAGGTCATTTTTTTCATCCTGGATAAGACACTTGTCTATATCAATGATATCGTGGCTCTTCTTCCTATAAAAGCCTAACTTCACTTTTCCATCTTCCTTCTGGACTGGGAGTGGGCCTTGTTCCTGTACCTATATGGAACCTCCATGCCTATTGTATCAAAAAAACCTGTACATCTTCTAAGCCACCTATCCTCTTTAAATCTTCCCTTGACCATATTAGTCTTCAGGTCTAGCTGCTTTTGGTAGTCTAGCTCCTGGATCTGACATCCACCACAGCTTGAGTATTTGGGGTTACAGGCCCTGTCTACCCTGTATGGTGACCTTTCCTTTATCTTAGAGACTACTCCTTCTGCATATTTTTTCTTGGACTTCTTGATCTTGACATCAACAACCTCACCCAATAGTGCCCCGTCTACAAAGACGGTAAAGCCCTCATGCTTGCCTATGCCAACACCATTTTGTCCTATATCTACTATCTTGCATTCGTATTTTTTGCCTTTTTCTAACATCTTCCATCCTTCTCAACACTTATTTATCTTTTACTAAACCTTATCAGGCTTTTTCTAACTTTTTCTTAAAATTTATCTATAAATTAGCTTAGCAAATATCTGCTTAAGCTAGGTCTAATCATTCTTATAAAATAATCATATACTACACCCTATTATATCACATAGTACCATTTATAAGGTCAAAAAATAGGCCGTAGACCCAATTTCATAGAAACTTGGATATACGACCTGATTTATCTCTTTTATTTAGCTAAAACTACTGTTCTCTACTAACAGCACCACTGGCTGGCTCTACCTTTATCATTTGTCCGTCCTTTATCTTCTTTGTGATATCTTCTACGGATACTATTACTGGTATGCCTAGGTTGATTCCTGCTATGGCAGCATGTGAAGTCATACCACCAGTCTCAGTTACTACTGCTGATGCCTTTTCCATGTACTTCAACATATCTCTGTCCGTACCAAGTGTAACTAGGACATCTCCTTCATTGAATTCCTTGTCTTCTCCTGGCATAATTACCCTTGGCTGGTCCTTCTACACAAACCTTACCAATACCAACACCCCTACCTAGGAATTCGCCAATTACAGCAACCTTTACTAGGTTAGTTTTTCCTGTCTTACCTACTGGTACGCCTGCTGTGATTACAACTACATCGCCAGGATTTACTATTCCTGCCTTCTTAGCTACTTCTACTGATTCATCCATTACCTCATCAGTACTTTCAGCAAACTTAGAAATTAGAGGGTATGTACCCCATAATAGGGATAGCTTTCTTCTAACTCTTTCATTCTGAGTTGCCGCTATGATTGGAGACTTAGGTCTGAACTTAGATACCATCCTAGTTGTATAACCAGATGAGGTACAAGTTATGATAGCCCTAGCACCAAGGTCCATTGCTGTTGTACAAGTAGCATGGCTGATAGCATCTGTTACAGTTATTTCGTCTATGTCTATATTGTATTTAATCTTGTAGTCAAGAGTTTCTTCTGTTCTCAAGGCTACTCTGTTCATTGTCTTTACAGCCTCTACTGGGTACTTACCGGCAGCTGTTTCTCCAGAAAGCATTATAGCGTCAGTACCATCATAGATGGCATTTGCCACGTCTGTTACCTCTGCTCTTGTAGGTCTAGGGTTTCTAATCATTGAGTCAAGCATCTGAGTAGCTGTGATTACTGGCTTGGCTACCTCATTACACTTCTTGATGATCATCTTCTGTACAATAGGTACCTCTTCACTTGGAATTTCAACACCCATGTCTCCTCTGGCCACCATTATACCATCTGAAACCTGGATGATTGAGTCTATATTATCTACACCCTCCTGGCTCTCTATCTTAGATATGATGTGGATGTCAGGTGCATTATTTCTTCTAGTACCTTTCTAATTTCAAGTACGTCAGAAGCCTTTCTAACAAATGATGCTGCTATAAAGTCTATACCCTGTTCTATACCAAACTTGATATCCTCTATATCCTTTTCTGTGATTGCTGGTAGGTTGATTGAAACACCTGGAAGGTTTACACCCTTTCTTGATGATACCTTTCCTGAGTTTGCCACTACTGTATGTATGTCATTACCCTTAATTTCTTCAATTTTTAGGCCTACTAGACCGTCATCGATTAGGATTGTATCTCCAACCTTAACATCGTCTATCATACCCTTGTATGATACACTACATCTCTGGCTGTTACCAATACAGTCGTCCATACTTACTACAAACTTTGCACCCTCTTCAAGGACTACTGGCTCTTCAAATTCACCAGTTCTAATTTCTGGACCCTTAGTGTCTAGAAGGATTGCCACTGGCTGGTCTAATTCTTCTCTTAGCCTCTTTGTCCTATCCATTCTCTCCTTGTGTTCTTCATGTGAACCATGTGAGAAATTGAACCTACAAACATTTAGTCCATTTTCAATTAATTCCTTTAGAACCTGGTCTGAATCAGTTGAAGGTCCCATTGTACAAACAATTTTTTTGTCTTTTTTTACATCTTACCATAATTTAATCACTCCTATAACTTTGTACGGCTAGGGCCTTAGCCTGCCAAATTATAAATTATAAACTAAGTCACCAGCTCAGTCTTTTATGTCAACAAGATACAAGCCCTATATAGACAGTATCTTTGCCATTTCATACATATCTTCATCAAAAGTCTTCTTCATTGAAAGAGCTTCATCTATATCCATGTCTATTATCTTATTGTCCTTTATACCGACAACCCTGCCAGACTTACCTTCTATTAGTAATTCTACTGCCTTATTGCCCAGTTTACTAGCCAGGATCCTATCAAAGGCTGATGGAGAACCCCCCCTCTGAACATGGCCTAGGACTGTTATCCTAACATCTGCCTTGTCTTCTATTGTAAGGGCAGACCTAAGGCCTAGGGCTCCACCCTCTATATTTTCAGCACCCTCTGCTAGAACTATGATACTGTGCTTCTTCCCCTCTTCTGAGTTGTCTTAAGCTTTTTAACTACATCCTCTGTACTTGTATTCATTTCAGGTACTATTATAGACTCTGCACCACCTGCTATACCAGCAAATAGGGCAAGGTCTCCACAATGTCTACCCATTACCTCTATAATATTCACCCTGTCATGTGATGATGACGTATCTCTTAGCTTGCCTATAGCATCTATGACTGTATTTGTTGCAGTATCGAAGCCTATAGTATAATCAGTATAGGCAAGGTCATTGTCTATAGTTCCTGGTATACCTATAGTATGCACTCCTAACTGGCTTAGTTTGTTAGCTCCTGTAAAAGACCCGTCTCCACCTATTACCACTAGGCTTTCAACACCAAATTCTTCCAATATTTTTACAGCCTTGGCCCTACCTTCTTCTGTCCTAAACTCATCACATCTTGACGACTTTAATACTGTACCACCCTTTTGGACGATATCACCTACTGAAGAAAGGTCCATTTCTCTAAAGTCCTTTTCCAAAAGACCTGCATAACCTCTTTCGATTCCGTATACCTTGTAGCCATAATATATGGCAGTTCTAACAACTGCTCTAATGGCTGCGTTCATACCTGGAGCATCTCCTCCACTAGTCAAAATACCAATAGCCTTCATACATTACCTCCTGATTTTTACCTTTTACCATTTACCATTTTTACCATTTAACTTACCATAATTAAATATATATCTATAATATCACTTATATTAAAAATCTACCTATAATACCTATTTTCAAAATACCACTTATTTATGATTTGAAACAGGTTGTGGACTTTTTTAGTCCCTATATTGCATTTTTTATCCCACAATGTATAAAAAATAATGGGTACTATCCACTTACTTATTATACCACACTTTTTTTAAATTCATAAATAATTTTTTTGCGTAAGATTAGATTTTTTTAGAATTTTATATATATTTCTATATATTTTTCAAAAAGACTTGCTAAATAGCCTAATTTATCTTATAATATTATGGTGTTAAACTAATCGGATTAGGTTAACAAATCGCTAGTTGTAGGGAGGTGAAACAGATGTCAGAAGTTAGAGTAAGAGAAAACGAATCATTAGATAGTGCACTTAGAAGATTCAAGAGACAGTGTGCTATGTCTGGCATAATGTCAGAAGTTAGAAAAAGAGAACACTATGACAAGCCTAGTGTTAAGCGTAAGAAAAAAGCAGAAGCTGCTAGAAGAAAAAACGCTAAAAGATAGTTAATTAAAAAGAGGTGAAAGGGAATGTCCCTTAAAGAAAAACTGCAGGAAGACCTAAAGTCTTCTATGAAAAACAAGGATACAGTCAAAAAGTCTGTTGTTACACTTATCAGGGCTGCTATTAAACAGCATGAAGTTGATAACCGTGTTGAGCTAGCTGATGATGCTATCATCGATATCATATCAAAGCAGCTTAAGCAAAGAAAGGATTCACTTGCTGAATTCGTCAAGGCTAACAGGGATGATTTGGTTGAAGAAACAAAATCTGAAATACAAGTTTTAGAAGGATACCTACCTCAACAATTAAGCGAAGAAGAACTTGAGAAGATCGTAATCGAAACTATAGCTGAAGTTGGTGCTACATCAATGAAAGGATATGGGCAAGATTATGGCTGCTATCAAGCCTAAGACTGCTGGACGTGCAGACGGCAGAAAGATAAATGAACTTGTTAAGAAGAATTTGTAAAAACTTAGTGTAAGCTAACTAAAGGACTATACATATATATGTATAGTCAGACTGTAGACAAAGTCCACATGTAAAAGTGTGGACTTTTCTAGTTTTTAGTACAATACAAATGCATCTTTATGATATCCATACCACGAAAGCATTGAGATTTCAATGTTTTCGTGGTATAATATATATGAAAAGAGGTGCGCTATGATTACGAAAAATACATCCAATAAAGAGCAAATACAGATGGTTTCCTTAGAACAGCTTGTTCCCAAAGACCATATTCTTAGAAAAATTGATGATACAATTGATTTTTCATTCATATATGATTTAGTGGAAGATAAATATTCTTCAGATACTGGCAGACCAAGTATAGATCCGGTGATACTAATCAAGATTCCAATCATTCAATATATGTTTGGAATAAAAAGTATGCGACAGACAATAAGGGAAATAGAAGTAAATGTAGCATATAGATGGTTTCTTGGTTTGGATTTTTTCGACCCCGTTCCTCATTTCAGTACTTTTGGGAAGAACTACAAAAGAAGATTTGAAGGAACAGACCTATTTGAGCAGATTTTTTCTAATGTGTTAATGCAGTGTATGAATAAGAATCTTGTTGATACTTCAACTGTATTTGTAGATTCTACCCATGTCAAAGCGACCTGCAAATAGAAAGAAGGCTAAGAAAAATTCTTGTAGCAAAAGAAAGGCTGCGAGATTTTTATGATGATCAGTTATCAAAGGAAATAAATTCAGATAGAGAAAAAAACATGGTAAAAAGTCCTTAAAAGACAAAAAAATAAGGATGACGATGATGTTGATCCCCTAGCATAGATTGTAGCGAACTTAAAGAAAAGAAAGTCAGCACAACAGATCCTGAAAGTGGTTGGTTTCATAAAGGAGAACATAAAGAGGTCTTTGCATATGCGATAGAAGCTGCATGTGATAAGCATGGCTGGTTACTTGGTTATACAGTACATCCAGGCAATGAACACGATTCTAAAAACATTCCTGCAATTTATGAAAAAATAAAGAAACTCAAACCTGAAATAATTGTTGCTGATGCAGGGGTACAAAACACCGGCTATAGCTAGAATGTTGATTGATGATGGTATAAGGCCAATTTTTCCGTATAAAGCACCAATGACAAAAAAAGGATTCTTTAGAAAATATGAGTATGTATATGATGAATATTACGATTGCTACATTTGCCCAAATAACAAGATACTAAAATACTCAACTACAAACAGAGACGGATATAGAGAGTATAAAAGTAATCCTGTAAATTGCAGTAGTTGTCCATATATATCTCAATGCACCCAAAGTAAAAATCATCAGAAGGTAGTTACAAGGCATGTATGGCAAGAATATATGGATATATGCGAAGACATTAGACATACAAGAGGGACGAAAAGCATCTACGATTTACGAAAAGAAACAATAGAAAGAGTATTTGGAGTAGCAAAAGAAAATCATAGTATGCGATATACACAGCAGATAGGTAAAGAAAAAATGGCCATGAAAATAGGCCTAACTTTTGCGTGTCTAAATATGAAAAAACTAGCAAAAATACTGACAAAGAAGAGTAAAAAACACTGTGACTTTTCGACAATTTTTTCGTTTTTTAGGTTATCCTTTAGTTTTTAACAATTATATAGAGAAAAGTCCCTTAAATCATTAATGACTTAAGAGACTTTGTCTACGATTTGACTATACATATATGTATAGTCTTTTTTCAAATAAAAATAGGCTGTGCCCAGCCTATTTTTATTAAACAATTATATGTGTTGATATGGAAGCTAAAGATTGATTAAATCTTTAATTTTGATACGATAATCAGTATCAAGTAACTTTAGTTTACCATAGGTCCTTATAAAAATCAAGTAGATTTTATATTTTTTTTCAGATATTTTTCTATTGACCAAACCTCTACCCTAGTATGGTATTCACCATTTTCACCACAGGCATCTATTAGGTCATTCTCCTTGAAATAATCAATCAAGCCCTTATCCAATAACCTTCCCTCATAGGACTTGTCAAGATAGTCCTCATTTACTTTCACTATCCTTGCCTCTAGGCCTGAATTTATGAATTCATCTAGGATATTCTCCCTTTCCTCGTATTCTAGGGGGTGGATGCAGCCTATATTTGCCTTCATACACCTGGCCCTATTCCAATTTAGGTGGCCTTCTATATCAATATCACCAAAAATACAGGCCTGGGCACCTAGGTCTTTACTTGTCTTTAAGGCCTCTTCAAATTGAACCTCATAGTCCTCTAGGCCTGCCCTTGTAAATATTACCTTGCAAGCAAGTATCTGGCCTACATCCTCGAAATACCTATATTCTAGATTATGGGTCCAAGACAAGTCTTGTCCCTTTTTTGTAGAAACAATTAGGGCAACTAAGTCGTTGCCCTGGTCTAACATCCTCTTTATTGCTAATGTGGAGTCTTTACCACCACTAAATGACACTGAAAATTTCATATACCTACACCTACTAAATATTTTCTATCTGCCAATCTATAGGCTCTTGTCTCATTTCCTCTAGGAGCTGGTTTACCCTGGCAAAATGTCCACACCCGAAAAAACCCCTGTGGGCTGAAAGCGGACTCGGATGGGGGGCCTCTAGTATATGGTGCCTCGATCCATCTATAAGCTTCTTTTTAGACCTTGCATTTGCCCCCCATAGTACAAATATTACAGGCTCCTCTCTTTGATTTAGGTAGGATATTATATTGTCTGTAAAAGTCTCCCAACCCATACCCTTGTGGGAGTTTGCCTGGTGGGCCCTCACAGTCAGGGCCGTGTTGAGTAATAGTACACCCTGCCTGGCCCAAGGTACTAGGTAGCCATTATTTGGTATATATAGACCTAGCTCATCCCTCAGCTCCTTGTACATATTTAAAAGGGATGGTGGTGTCTTTATACCCGGCTTTACTGAAAAGGCCAAGCCATGTGCCTGACCATCATCATGGTAGGGGTCCTGGCCCAATATCAATACCTTTGTCCCTTCATATGATGTATATTTCAAGGCATTAAAAATATCATACATATCTGGAAATACCTGCTGACTCCTGTACTCTGACTTTAGAAACTCCCTTAACTTTAGGTAGTATTCTTTTTTTAAATTCATCAACTAAGACCTGGTCCCAATCATTACCTATATTTACCATAAGGCCCTCCCTGTCATACTATTTTTACAATTACATCCTTGTCTAGCTGGCTGCCATCATCACTAATTATCTTTATATTTATCTTGTGTGGTAGGCAGACTATACTTTGGCCTGGCTTATCTATAAAGCCCGTATGGATACAGACCTTGTCTGGACAGTTGGCCTTAGTCATTTCTACTCCCTTGTCATGGATATGTATATTGTTTATCCTACCATTTTTTTCCTTTATATTTATCTTCTGGTCCTTGTCTAGGGGATAGGTATTATATAGCTTGTTTTTCTACATAAACCTCTACCCTAGCACCCTGGCCTGAATTCATAAATTTATTTATAAGGACTCCTGTACAATTAGTATGCCCACTATTCCAAAAAGGATTATGTCTCTCTTTTTCATTTCTTCTCCTAATTCTACTCATATGCTTTAAAAATATGTTATAATACTTATTGTGCTATATTGATTATAACATAAATGGAGGTAAAAATGAAAAAATCAAATCTTAAGATACTTGCATCAATAATAATTTTCTTTATTATTGGTCTTATATTTTATTTTACAGTTATAGATAAGGTCGGTACTTTTTCTACTACTAATTATTACTTGGATACTGTAAACCAGATCAGTGTCATCAACACTAGGAAGTCCAAGGCTAACAAGGTTCTTCCTGCTTCTGACAAGATAGTCCTTGACATACATAACAAGATGAGCTCCCAGCTGGCTTCAAGTGAAGTCTCAAAGATAAATCAAAATGCGGGTATCCAGCCTATCAAGGTTTCTGACGATACCTATACTGTAATCAAAAAGGCCATCTCCTATTCCCAAAAGACAGGTGGAAAGTTTGATATATCAGTTGGTGCTATTTCCTCTATATGGAATATTGGTAATGAGTCTGCAAGAGTTCCATCATCTGAGGAAATCAAAAGCTTGCTTCCTCTTGTCAACTACAAGGATATTAGCCTAAATGACAAAGAAAAGTCTGTCTATCTTAAAAAGAAAGGCATGAAAATAGACCTAGGTGGTATCGCCAAGGGCTATTGTGCTGACAAACTAGCTGACTACCTCAAGGAAAATGGTGTAAAAAATGCTATTATAAACCTAGGTGGAAATATATATGTATTTGGTCAAAATGCCAAGAAGACCGACTTTAATGTAGGTGTCCAGGACCCGGCCAAGACCAATACAGAGCCTCTTGGAACTATACAGCTAACAGATAAGTCTATAGTAACGTCTGGTGTATATGAGAGATTTATAGAAAAAGACGGTAAGGTCTACCACCATATGATCAACCCGACTACTGGTTATCCGTTTGAAAATAACTTAAGTAGTGTAACTATAATATCTAAAAAGTCTATAGATGGGGATGCCCTTTCTACCTCTACCTTTGGCCTTGGCCTTGAGGAGGGTATGAAGTTTATAGAGGGGCTTGACGATGTAAATGCTATCTTTATAACAAATGATAAGAAGGTATATACAAGTAAGGGCATCAAAGACAAGTTTAGCCTAGAAAATTCAAGCTACAGTCTTGCCAACTAAACTTAATATGAGCAAAAATATAGGGCCTAGTGTGGATATCCACGCCAGGCCCTCTTTGTTGATCTTATTAAACTAAGCCTTCATAACACTTCCAAGTATACCATTTATATACTTGTAGGCATCATCGTCACAATACTTCTTGCAATGTTTACCGCCTCATCGCAGGCAACAGCCTCTGGTATAGTAAACATAAATTTGATTTCAGCAACAGCCAATCTCAAGATGGCAACGTCAACTGCAGGCATTGTATCTGTAGTCCAGTTTCTCGCATACTCATTTATATAGGCATCTATGGCCCCTATATTGTCTTCAACAGCCCTGGCTGCATCCATCAAATATGAGGAATCCAATATGACCTCCCTATAAGAATCTAGCATATCTATTTCCTTGCCACCATGTGACTTGTGAATTTCTATAGCATCGTCTTCTACTGAATCCAAAAAACTATCTAGGTCTTGGCTTAGACCCTCCCAGCCCGCATTTGCTACGGCCCTGCTATAGAGATACTTCATAAATATTTCCCTAGAAACCTTCCTCTGCATTATTAAATTATTAGCTCTAGTCATTTTCTTTCTTTTCTGCCTTTTCCTTTTTTATAACTAGGCTATCAACATGTACATTTACCTTATCAACCTTAAGACCTGCCATAGTTTCTACTGCGTTTACTATGCTTTCCTGAACCTTAAGTGATACGTCTGGTATTACCTGACCATACTTAACAGCTATATCTATATCTATTATAGCCTTGTCATCTTCAACACTTACCTTTATCCCGTGATTTCTAAATAGCTTGTCTGTAAATGAAGTAGACTTGTCTATACCGTCTATTTCTAGTGCTGCAAAACCAGCTATTGTCTGTATAACATCATTTGAAATCTTTATCTGACCTAAATTTTCCATAGTACACCTCCATGTTTATTTCACTATTATCTTATGCTACAATAATACCAAAATATACTTATTTTTGCAAATTATTTTTCCTTTATAAGGCCTGACCTATAGGCAGCTAGAAGGTCCTTAAGATCCTCTACCCTCTCCAATAGCTGTAGGCCATCATTTGTATCCTTAATCATCCTCCTCTTGGCCTTGTGCTCTACCAAGACTGTAGATGAAATGATATCTCTCTCGTTTTTAACAGCGTCCTCCTTTGATGTAAAAGGCTCATGGGCAACCAGCTGTAGCGTTCTTGAATTGTATATTAGGGTGTAGCCTGCCATACCAGTCTTACTCTGGTAGGCCTTAGAAAATCCACCATCTATTACTAGAACCTTACCCTGGGCCTTGACAGGACTTTCTCCCTTCTTGTACTTAACTGGAACATGCCCATTAATTATATGGTCTTCGTCAAAGTCCATATTGAACTCGTCAAAGATCTTCTTTAGGATGGTCATGTCCTCTCTCAGGTTGAAGTATGGGTTCTTATTCTCCTTATGAGTTGCCTTGTCCTCTATAAAGTACCTCTCATATGTAGTCATATCGTCCTTACCAAATAGGGAAGAACACTTGCCTGTCCATAGGTACCAGAACATATCCAGACCATAGGACCTCTTTTCTTCATCTTCTTCATAGTAGGCCTCCCTAACCAGGGATTCCATCTTATCTAACAAAGCCTTGCCCGAATACCTCTGTCCCTTTAATTCCATAGACATAAAGCTTCCATCATCATTAAGTGGCAGGCCACCATGGATTAGGAGGTTTCCGTTGTACTTAAGGTAGATACTTCCCTTAGAGAATAGAAAGTTTACATGCTTTTGAAGCTTGTCACTTGCCATAAATGCATCGGCTAGCTTGTCGATTATTTCCCTTTCTTCCTCTAGTAGCCTGTAGGGGTCATTTGGGTCTATAGTTGGGAAGTTGGTATCCTTAAGAGGATAGGTCTTACCCTTGATTACTATGGTTCCCTTATCATAGTCGACCTTGTCTAGAAGCAACCTATGGCTCATTTCATACTCTGGCCTCCTATTTATAATTGCCCCCTCTAGCTTGAACTGGATAACACTGATAGCCTTGTGGATCTTGGCTATCATGGAAATTTCCCTCATATTTGAATCATCACGGTCAACTTTAGGCTGAAATTCGCTGCATGGGTCATGCCTGTAGGTATTTATGGCAAAGCTGGCCAATGGAAGTAGGTTTATACCATATATATCCTCTATAATATCCAAGTTATCGTACCTAGATGATATCCTCAAGGCATTTGCTATACAAGTCTTTTCACCTGCTGCTGCCCCCATCCAAAGTATGTCGTGGTTACCCCACTGTATGTCAACGCTGTGGTGGTCCATCAACCTATCTACTATTAGGTCTGGCCTTGGTCCTCTGTCGTAAATATCGCCAACTATGTGGAGCCTGTCAACCACCAACTTTTGTATTACCTTGGCTAGGGCCCCTATAAAGTCCTCTGACTGGCCCAGCGTAATAATAGATTCTACTAGAGATACATAGTATTCTTCCTTATGCTCGCTCTTCCTGTGCTCATGCATTAGTTCTTCTATTACATAGGCATAGTCCTTTGGCAGGAGCTTTCTAACCTTAGACCTGGTATACTTACTAGAACAATACTTGCATAATTCCACTAACCTATATATAGATATCCTATAGAAGTCCTCCATATTTGCTTCAGTCTTCTTTATCATCTCTATCTTGCTAAATGGATAGTAGACCAAGGTAGCCAAGGACCTCTTTTCCGAATCCATCATGGTATTTGTAAAGAGCTCATCTATCTTTCTCCTGACCACGCCTGACCCATTTTTCAAAACATGGATAAAGGGCTCATGCTCTCCGTGTATGTCTGATAAAAAATGCTCTGTCCCCTTTGGTAGGTTCAATATTGCCTCTAAATTGATTATTTCCGTACTTGCTTCAGATATTGTCTTATACTGGTTGGACATCAGTTTCAAATACTTGAACTTAAGGTCCTTTTCGTCGACAGCTAAATTATCTCTCATATCTACCTCCAAAACACTCGACTGGTTTCCTACTTGTCTTCTTCCTTTTCCTGGTCGCTTGATATATATGCCCTAATTTCCTCAACCACATTTCCATCTACAAACTGGATTGCCTGCCTAATAGCATTCTTGATAGCCCTAGCATCAGAGCTACCATGTGCCTTTATTAGACCTCCCTCTATCCCTAAAAATGGTGCACCACCATGTGAAGAGTAGTCAAGTGAGTCCTTTAGCCCTCTTAGGCTATCTTTCATCATTAGGGCTCCTAGCTTAGCCTTAGTAGAAGACATCATAGTCTCCTTTAACTTCTTGAAAAGTGAAAGTACTGTTCCCTCTAGGGTCTTAACTATCATATTACCTATAAAGCCGTCACATATAACTACATCACAAACACCATTGAGTATTTCCCTAGTCTCCATATTGCCTATAAAGTTCATGTCATTCCTGTCCTTCAGTAGGTCAAATGTAGTCTTTACTAGGTCATTACCCTTGCCCTCTTCTGTACCAATATTGGCCAAGGCAACCCTAGGCTTGTCTATCTTCATAACCCTCTTGGCGTAGATATTAGTCATGGCTGCAAAGTCAACTAACTGCTGGGCATCACAGTCTACATTGGCACCAGTATCTGATAAAAGGCTAAGTCCCCCATCCATTGTAGGTATGGCTGTACATATACAAGGCCTGCTAATGCCCTTGATCCTTTTAATTACAAAGACACCGCCACTTAGAAGGGCCCCTGTACTGCCAGCTGATACCATGGCATCAGCCTTCTTATTCTTAACCATATTAAGGGCCACTACCATAGATGAGTCCGTCTTCCTCCTAATAGCAACTACTGGCTTCTCATCATTTGTAATGACCTGGCTAGTTGGGACTATTTCTATCTTTGTCTTATCACAATCATACTTGGCTAATTCTGCCTCTAGTTGGTCCTTGTCTCCTGTTATTACTATATCTATACCGTATTCTTTGACGGCCATGCAAGCACCCTCTACAGGGGCCATAGGTGCATTATCCCCGCCCATTCCATCTATAACTATCTTCATATTTAACCTCCATTTAAAGCTACTAATTAAATTATATCACATTTTTGAACGTAAAAATAGCGTAAGCAAAAAAGCTTACGCTACCTAAAAATCATATTTCGTTTTCTAAAATCTAATTAGTCAACTGATACTACTTCTTTACCATCGTATGATCCACAGCTTAGACAAACTCTGTGTGGTAACTTTGGTTCGTGACACTGTGGACACTCAACAAAACCAGTAGGAACCATCTTTGAATTAGACGCTCTTCTCATTTTAGTTTTAGATTTAGATGTTCTACGCTTTGGTACTGCCATGAAGACACCTCCTTACTCTATTTTAACAATTCTTTTAATTTAGCAAATCTAGGATCAATGTCATCGTCGTCCATGGAGTCTTCACATACACAGTCTTTAGTATTCAAGTCTACCCCACAGCCCGAACATATTCCTTTGCAATCTTCGCTACACAACACTTTTTGAGGCATGTTATAAGTCAGAGTACTGTCTACAAGTTTCAAGAGATCAATCTCTGTCCCTTCTAGAGGAAATATATCTACATCTTCATAACTATCCTCATCATACGTTTCTTTCATTAAGTATGCATCTATCTCATAAGCCACCGGAACATCAAGGTCTTTTAAACATCTTGAGCAGGCACCCTTGTAATCAAAGTCTACCTTAGCCTTCAGTAAAAAATTCCTTCCCGCCCTGGATATCCTACCAGTTAGACGCAGGGGTGATATCAAATTATAATCTACACCATAATATCTAATCGACTCCACATTTTCACAAAAATCAAAGTCTACACTTTCTCTCTCTTTATTAGTTAGAGAATCTATATTTAGCTTCATAAATTTATCACCTCTAAAACATTACTTGTCCATTATACATATTTGAGTCTTATTTGTCAAGTATTTTTAACGATTAGATAGTCTTAAAGTATCCCTTGCTATCATCAATTCTTCGTTAGTTGGTATCAATAATACCTTTACTCTTGAATCGTCTGAAGAGATTATCCTATCCTTGCCTCTTACATCATTCTTCTCAGGATCTAGCTTGATTCCCATGAAGTCCATATCAGCACAGATCATTTCTCTCATGCCTATACCATTTTCTCCAAGACCAGCTGTAAATACTATTGCATCTACACCATTCATCTCAGCAGCATAAGCACCTATATACTTCTTTACCCTCTGAGCATATGCGTCTAGGGCATTTATAGCAAGCTGGTTTCCTTCAGCTGCTGCATCCTCTATATCTCTAAAGTCTGAAGATATACCTGTCATACCGTATACTCCTGACTCCTTGTTCATTAGCTTGTCAACACCATCAGCGTCAAGACCTTCCTTCTTCATAACGAAGGTATTATGGCTGGATCTATATCACCACATCTAGTTCCCATGATTAGACCCTCTAGTGGAGTTAGACCCATTGAAGTATCTACTGACTTACCACCGTCTACTGCAGTTATAGATGCTCCATTACCAAGATGGCAAGTGATTATCTTTAGGTCTTCTGGCTTCTTACCTAGCATTTCTGCAGCCTTCTGAGATACGTATAGGTGAGAAGTTCCGTGGAATCCATATCTTCTTACACCATGCTTCTTATATAATTCATGAGGCAAACCATACATAAAAGATTTTTCTGGCATTGTCTGGTGGAAGGCTGTATCGAATACACCTACCATTGGTACATCAGGAAGTATAGCCTTACAAGCTTCTACACCCATTAAATTAGCTGGGTTGTGTAGTGGTGCAAGGTCACTACAATCCTTGATTGCAGCTATTACTTCATCAGTCAAGACTGCAGAAGAAGCAAACTTTTCTCCACCGTGAACTATTCTGTGTCCAACAGCATCTATCTCCTTCATTTCCTTTACAGCTCCAACAGTTGGATCAACTACAGCACTTAGAACATGGCCGATAGCATCCTTATGGTCCTTCATTGGCTGCTCTACAACATGCTTACCATCTAGACCTTCCTTTTCATGCTTAAGGATTGAGCCATCTATTCCTATTCTTTCAACCAATCCCTTACAAAGTACTGCTTCATTCTCCATATCGATTAACTGATACTTTAATGATGAACTACCGCAATTTAACACTAAAACTTTCATTTAATTACATTCCTCCACTTAATCTTAATTATTTTACCTCTGTTAATATACCACTTTTTTTAGAAAAAGTACATATGCTTCTTAAAAAAACAAACTTAAAAAATCTACTTGAATCAAAAATTAAATCTTGTATCAAAAAAATCTGCCTGACCCCTTGCCAGTAGGTCCGGATTCTTAGAATAGTATTTCTGGTAATAGATGGCCGATGTCCTCATATCTATATCTAGGAGTTTTCTGAACAAGGCATTCCCCCTGTATTGGTCACTATCTATAGACTTTGCCGGACTTGTTACTATACTAATATTGGACTCTTCCTTTACCATCCTAAGTATATCCCTACCCCTTTGGGTCATACCTAAAACCCTTATATACGGAAGGCTCTCGATATGCTTCACCTGGTCTAGGTCTTCCACTCTGATACCAAGCAGGATATTGTATAGGGCCCTTCTTACCTTAGCCCTTGTGTGAGACTTGTTGGTCAAGGCTTCTACTGCCTCTTCCATAGTCACAGACCTTAGAATATGTTTTTCTATAGACCTATCCAGGCCACCATTGACCTCAAAATACTCCTCTAACCTGCCGCTTTCCCTGGCAATTATATAGGATATTTCACCAAAGAAGGCTTCATCTCCCATAAGACCAGTTCCTTGGTCCATAATTCCCTTGATTATATCAAGAACTGACTCATCAATAGCCTTACCTAGATGCTTGTCCAAGTCAGTGCCAGACAAGACACTGTCTGCCATACCTAAAACTTGTCCAGTCCTTGTTTTTGTAGTCGATCCTAATAGGGCAACCCTGATGGCACTTGCTGATGGGAGGTCTCCATCTAGGTCCTGACTACTATATGAAGAGCCCTTTCTCCTTATGGTTACTGGTTTCATAGTCGTTCCTAGCCTTTTTACCTCCTTAAGGTATTCTAGGCCCAATATATTATTAGACTGACCCAAGACTTCTCCTATATCAAAGTCTCTAAAACCCTCTTTAATGGCCTCTTCTCTCGCCTTCGCATAGGATAGACTAGTCTTCATCAGGTCCTTGACCCTCTTGTCTATCCAGTCAGCCTGGTCATAGATAAAGTTGGCCAGGCCAGTTAACCTCTCTATACTACCATCCTCTGAACCAAAACAAAAAGAATCTACACAGCCCAATGAATTTAGACTGAGTAGACCCCCTCTAGCAAATATTTCAGCAGTCTGTCCAGCAAAGATGCTTGGTATTTCTAGGACCAAGTCCACCCCATTTTCTAGGGCCATTTGGGCCCTGGCATACTTATCCACTAGGGCAGGACCTCCCCTTTGTACAAAGTTACCACTCATGGCTACCACGAGTGGCTACAAGAGGATACCCTCTTGAACTCCTGAATCTGGTAACTGTGTCCCTTATGAAAGGGGTTGTATTCTGCTATTATTCCACCTATCTTCATATGCCTATAGCTGGGATTTACCCTTTCTAACCTCAGATAGGATTTCTACTAAAGTAGCTTCAACACTTTCTAGTTGCTCTATAGAGTAGTTTCTAGCCCCTGTTCTAAGGTCCCTCGAGTAGTCTGTAGCTTCCTTTATCATCTTTTCGGACCTTGCCTTGGCATCCTTGTTTATCTTGCTTTCAGATACAAGCTCTTCAGCCCTGATAGTGGCTTCCTTCATCATACTTTCAATTTCTGCATCAACCTGTTTGTTTTTTATTATGATTTCGTCATTACATTCTCTGATTTTCTGTTCTCTCTCCCTCTTGGCCTCTTCCCTAAGGAAGTCTGCATCATTTCTAGCAGATTCAAGAATAGAGTCCTGCTCCTTTATAATTTTTAGGGCAGTATCAAGTTCATATGGTAGGGCTCCCCTTAGCTCCTCTATTAGGTCAAGCATTTCGTCCCTATCCACCCCTACTTTCTTTGAAAGTGGGAAACCATTAGCCTGGTTAAGCATTTCTTCCATATCGGAAAGTATTTGCATAATCTTCATATCTTCGTTCATATTTATCCTCCAATTTATATACTATATTAATTCTTTTCCTTTTAGCTTTTCAATTACACATCTTGGTACTAGGTTGCTCACATCAGCATTGAAGTGGAGCACCTCTTTTATAAGCGAAGAACTGATAAAAGAATATGTCTTGCTAGTTGGCAAGATAACAGTCTCCAATTTGTCATTTAATTCCTTGTTCATATGGGCCATCTGTAGCTCATATTCCATATCAGCTATAGTCCTAACCCCCCTAACAAGTACACTTATATCGTTTTTTATACAATATTCTATCAAAAGACCATCAAAGCTAATCACACTTACATTGTCCAGGTGCTTGATTGATTCCTTAATCAAGTCCATCCTCTCATCCATAGAGAATAGGGTCTCCTTGTTAGGATTTATCAGCAAACCCACCTGCAAGTGATCAAACATCTTGGCGGCCCTTTCAATTATATCTATATGGCCATTGGTAATAGGATCAAACGTCCCTGCAAATATGGCCTTTACACCCTTACTCATCATCATCCTCCAAACAGTAGAAAGTCAACATTGTAATACCGTACTTTTTTTCCTTGTAAACCTCTAGACCCTCAACTTGACCTATAGGCCTTTTGGCATCGTGTTCAACTATGACTATTCCGTCTTTTTTCAATATCTTACAGGACCTTATAGTATCTAAGACCTCTTCAAAAAGCCCCTCATAGTAGGGAGGGTCGACAAAAATCATATCAAAGCTTTGATTTTTTGCCTCCATATCCCTTAGGCACCTTTTAAAGTCACCACTAACTATCTGGCTCCTATCAACCACTCTTGCCTTTTCGATATTAGACTTTATTATCTTGATACTGTCGAGACTATTATCGCAAAACACTGCCTGGCTTGCACCTCTTGACAATGCCTCTATTCCCAGGGCACCACTACCAGCAAAAAGGTCTAGCACCTGGCTATCATAAACCCAGTCCTGTACTATATTAAACATGGACTCCTTTACCCTGTCAGTGGTAGGTCTTACCCTATCATCTCCTGGTGTATTGAGTTTTAGCCCTCTGGCACTTCCTGATATTACTCTCACTCCTAGTCCCCCTAATAAAATCTTCACTTAGATATATTTTATCATACAATATAGTATTTAACTAGATTAATGTTCTTATTTAGACAAAATATTATAAATACAAATAGATATAAATATTATACTAAAATAACAAGATAAATGAACTATAGTTTCTAAGTATTTATTTAACTAATATAATGCTATACATGTAAATCTATATGGATATATTTCCACCTATTGACTTAAACATTTCCTCTATTTTAAGTCTTATCCCTTCATTATCCTTGACCCTAAGAGCTGGATCCTGGGCATATATTTCTCTAGCCTCTTTTTGGACCAGTCTAAGTATCTTCATATGTTTGAATAGGTTGGCTACCCTTAGTTCAGGTAGACCATGCTGCCTGGTACCAAAAAAGGTCCCTGGTCCCCTTAGCTCTAGGTCCTTTTCTGATATTTTGAAGCCATCGTTGGTCTCTTCCATTATAGCCATCCTATGCCTACAAATTTCTGTCTTTGACCCATATATGAGTGTACAGTAGGATTTTTCACTCCCCCTACCCACACGTCCTCTCAACTGGTGGAGCTGGGCAAGTCCGAATCTCTCTGCATTTTCAATTATCATCAGACTGGCATTAGGTACATTTACACCTACTTCTATTACAGTTGTCGATACAAGTATATCTAGCTCGTGGTTCTTAAAGGCCTCCATAACCTGGTCTTTCTCACTTGCCTTCATTTTCCCGTGTAAAAGTCCCACCCTAAGGTCCTTAAAGAAGTCATACCTTAGCTCGTCATATACCTCACTAGCTGACTTTAGGTCTAGGGTCTCACTTTCCTCTACCAGTGGGCATACCACATATACCTGCCTTCCCTTTTCTATCTCTGACCTAACCTTAGACATATAGTAGGACTCTCTTTTTCTCTTTTCTATAGCCAAGGTTTCTATAGGTTTCCTGCCTGGTGGTAACTCATCTATTATCGATATATCAAGGTCTCCATATAGGATAAGGGCCAGGGTCCTAGGTATAGGTGTGGCCGTCATTACCAGGACATCTGGATTTTCAGACTTTGAAGTCAGCCTCCCCCTCTGGTTGACACCAAAGCGGTGCTGTTCATCCGTAATTACCAGGCCCAAGCTGGCAAATTCTACCCTATCCTCTATTAGGGCATGGGTACCAATCAGAATATCTACTTGGCCGCTTGCTAGGTCCTCAAGGATTTCTCTGGCCTCCTTCTTTGTGGAGCTGCCAGTTAAGACCTCAACCCTAATGCCCGTACCTTCAAAGAAGTCCTTAAAGCTCTCCATATGCTGTTTGGCTAAAATTTCAGTTGGAGCCATGTAGGCTCCCTGATAACCATTTAGGACACAATTAGCCAAGGCCAACTGGGCGACAATCGTCTTACCTGAGCCAACATCCCCCTGAACTAGTCTATTCATTATCCTGTCAGATGTCATATCCTCAATTATTTCATCATAGGCCTTCTTTTGAGCACGAGTTAGTTTAAATGGAAGTTTTCCTTCTATCTTATCCATGTCCTTGTGCCTTTGAAATCTTATCCCCTTGCCAACCTTATTGTTACCCTTTACAGTAAAAAGGCCTAGCTGGAGGAAGAGCAGCTCTTCAAAGATCAGCCTATACATGGCTATTTTTACATTCTCCTTTTTTTCCGGAAAATGCATATTTTTTATGGCAAAGTCAACCCCACACAGGTTGTACTTGTCAACCAACCATTTGGGCAGGTATTCGTCTATACTGATATCTGATGATTCGAATATATTCCTTATCATCCCCATGACTTCCTTATTACCTACTCCTGCTGTAAGGCTATATACCGGTACTATTATCCCTGTATTTTTATCTAATTTATCGTATTCTATCTCACAATTATGTAGCTCAGTGACAGGTCCAAGATTCTTTTTTACACTTCCAAATACCTTGACTATGTCACCCACCCTAAAGGTATTTCTTAGATAGGCCTTATTGAAAAATACCAGCTTGGCCTTGCCAGTGTCATCGCTGACATAAAATTCCGTAATGCTAAATTTTCTACGACTAACTGAGTTTATCCTGTCTATCTTGACCCTTACACCCGTTTTTTCGCCCTCTTCTAGCTGGAATATTTTTTTCTGCCTACTCCTATCTTCAAATTGCCTTGGGAAATAGTAGAGGGCATCCTTGACTGTGAATATTCCCAGCCTGGCCATCTTTTCTGCCTTTTTGGGACCTATCCCCTTTACAAATTGTATATTTTCATTTAATACACTGTACATGCTTCCTCCATATATGAAAAGAGTATAGGTTGGACTACCTATACTCAAATATATTATTACAACTACGAGCCCTAGCCTTATCTCTTTAAGCGTCAAGACAATGTAAGGCTATAGCGGTCTCTTGTAGTTTGCATTTAAAGCCTACTCCACAGATATTAGGTAGTAGTATAGAGGCTGACCTCCATAGTAAAGTTCTACATCCAGGTCTTCAAATTCATCCTGGATATTCTCTGCAAATAGTCTTGCAGCATCTTCCTCTACATCTTCACCATAGTATAGGGTAATTATACTTGCATCATCATCTACCATTTCCTTGATGACGTTTCTAGTAACCTCTTCAACCTGCTTACCTGAAGAAATTAGGGCCTTACCAGTGATACCAATTACATCACCTTCTGCAACCTCTATGCCACCCATTACGGTATCTCTTACTGCATAAGTAATCTCTCCTGACTTAATAGTTTCAAGAACAGACTCAAAGTTTTTCATATTTGCTTCTGGGTCTGCATCATGGTCAAATGTAACCATGCAGCTGATACCCTGTGGTATATTCTTAGTAGGAACTACATATACATTTTTTTCTGATAGCTCCTTAGCCTGGTTGGCAGCCATTATTACATTGCTGTTGTTAGGCATAATAAATATGTTCTTGGCATTTATCATCTTGATTGCATTCATAAAGTCCTCTGTAGATGGGTTCATTGTCTGGCCACCTTCGATAACTATGTCAACACCTAGCTCATCGAATATGTCTGCTAGACCCCTACCCATAGTAGTCGTGATAAATCCAAATTCCTTTTCTTCTTCATTTACAACAAAATCGTCCTCAGCAGTTACCTGATCAAGTTCTTCCTGCTCTTCATCAGTGATAATCTGGTTTTCATGCTGAAGTCTCATGTTTTCTATCTTTATAGTCAATAGCTGACCAAACTTTAGAGCCTCTTCTAGGGCCTTACCAGGGTTGTTAGTATGAACGTGAACCTTGATAACTCCATCATAACCAACAACAACTAAGCTATCTCCATAGCCCATCATTATATCCCTGATAGTATCAGAATCTACTTCCTGTGATTCAAGTATAAATTCAGTACAGTAGCCGAACTTGATGTCTACATCCCTAGCACTATCACTGTGAACACCTGTAGTTGGGGCAGACTTAGTTTCCTCGCCACCAGCCTGTAGCCTTACAGGATTACCCTTTAAGGCACTTAACATACCCTCGTACAGACATACCAAGCCCTTACCACCAGAGTCAACAACTCCAGCATCCTTAAGGTTCTTTAATAGTCTGGTGTCCTTTCAAGAGACTTGTCGGCTTCCTCAACTAACATTTCCATAAATTCTACACAGTCCTTAGCCTTCTTTGAATTCTTTACGGCAAAGTCACTTGATTCTCTTACAACTGTAAGGATTGTACCCTCTATAGGCTTGATTACGGCCTTGTAGGCGGTATCAGAACCTGACTTTAGGGCATTGGCAAGGTCTTCAACGCTTAGCTGGTCCTTACCCTCTATAGACTTGGCTATACCTCTTATAATCTGTGATAGGATAACTCCTGAATTACCTCTGGCCCCCATCAATGACCCCTTAGATAGGGCCTTACCTAGGTCAGTTATAGAATCAGACTTAATAGTCTTTAATTCCTTTATAGCTGAAGCTATTGTAAGCGACATATTTGTACCCGTATCTCCATCTGGAACTGGGAATACATTTAGCTTATCTATCAAATCCTTATTATTCTGTAGATGGTTTGCACCAGAGATAAACATCTCCTTTAACAACTTACCATTAATACTTTCTATCATTTTTCTCCTCCTGATTACTTGACTCTTATTCCTTGAACACTTACAGTAACTAAGTTAACCTTTATTCCAGAATACGTCTCAACAGTGTACTTGATTCTCTCAATAATATTGTTGGCAACTGTTGTAATGTTTGTACCATACTGTAATATAACAGAAATTTCTATATCTACCTGATTTTCGTTAATTTCTACAATATTAACACCCTTAGTGGCGTTCTCACCCTTTAAAAGTTCTACTATCCCCTTTGATCTTGATGAAAAGCCAACCAAGCCGTAACTTTCTGTAGCAGCCTTATAAGTAAGCTGCGCCAATACATTTTTGTCTATTTCTATATTTCCTAATTTACTAGTTAAAATTGAACTCATGTTGACCTCCTAAATTATATATATTCTTATACACTATTATACAAAAAAATAAGCAGTAATGCAATTTTTTACTTGATTTTTTCATACCACTATGATATTATTAATTATGTTTTTAGGCTTAATATTTTAGTATTAAGGAGGTGTGCGTAATGTCAAAAGTATGTAGCGTGTGCGGTAAAGGTAAAATATCTGGAAACCAGGTATCACACTCAAATAAGCATAATAAGAGAACTTGGTCAGCTAATATAAGAAACGTGAAGGCTGTTGTTGATGGATCTCCTCAGAGAGTTTCTGTTTGTACAAGATGTCTACGTTCAGGAAAAGTTGAAAGAGCATAATGACGACAAAAGATACCATGAGCTGGTATCTTTTTTTGTTGTCTTATAATTTTTTTTAATCAAGATATCTATCGCCTAAAACATCATATCCCTATCATTGTCACCAAGGACTATTACATTGTGGGAATCATGGGATACACTTGAGGCTATTGCCCCATTTTTACATTATAACCCGAGACCTTGGTCACATGATACTTCCTGTATTATGGTGTCTTTCTATATTTAAATTCTATTTAAGACCCTTTACAGGTTAGTACTAGTCTTTAAGTAGTAATACTACGCCAACAATAAATATAAGAATCAAGCTCAAGACGCCATTTCTTACATCACCTGTAATCTGGGTAACAATACCTACTAAAAATGGTCCCATTATGGCTGCAAACTTACCAAATATATTGTAGAAGCCAAAAAATTCATTTGAATTTTCCTTTGGAATCATCTTGGCAAAGTATGACCTACTCAGGGCCTGTATACCCCCCTGGGAACTACCGACAAGGATAGATAAAATCCAGAATTCCCTAGCCGTCTTAAGGAAGAAGGCAAATATACATATTACAATATAAACACATATACCTGCAATTAGCATGGCCTTACCCTTAAAAATTTGGGCTAGTTTCCCGTATATAATAGCAAATGGAAAGGCAATAAATTGAGTGACTAGTAGTATTACCAGTAGGGTTGTGGAATTTATTCCTACAGTTGTACCAAAACTAGCTGCCATCCTAATAATTGTATCAACTCCATCTATATAAAAGAAGTAGGCACATAGGAATAAAAATGCCTTTCTGTTCTTCCTAACCCTATAAAAGCTCTTTTTGAGCATGGCAATAGAGTCCTTGAACCTATATTTTTCATATGGCTTTCCATGTATCTGGTCTACATTTTTTAACATTGGCAGGGTGAATATCAGCCACCACATAGTGGTTATAAAGAATGATATCTTGCTGGCCGTAATAGTGGATATAGGCAGTATAGACTTCTGAGCAGCCATTATAATACCCATACAAATAATAAATGGTATTGTGCTACCGATATAGCCAAATGCATATCCTAGGGATGATATCATATCCATCCTCTCTTCTGTAGTTATATCAGTCAAGAATGAGTCATAGAATACATTACTTAGGGAGAAACCTATAAGTGAAATAATATAGGTAGCCATAAGTAGTTGCCAATGGCCATAAGGTATAAAGGTAATCATTCCTGAGAATATAATACCCAGCATAGAGAAGATAGTAAAGAACTTCTTCTTTACACCCATATAGTCTGCCAAGCCACCCATAAAAGGTGATAGAACAGCTACTATTAGGGATGCAATAGCATTAGTATAGCCCCAATAAGAAGTTGCCATTTCCTTGGATAGACCTGCCTCTCCCACCATTGCTGTAAAATATATAGGTAGGATTGTCGCTAGCATCGTCATTGTAAAAGCCGAGTTGCCCCAATCGTACAGAATCCACGATTTTTCTTTCTTTGTAACTCTTAACACATTAAACCTCCAAAATCTCCACTAGTGCCCTGCCATCAGTACCCTTCATTTCCAGGCCAAGTATAGCAGCCAGGGTAGGTCCTTCATCTGTCAGTGACATCTCGTCTAAAAATACATTCTTTTTTATTCCCTTACCAGCAACTAAAAATACTGTTTCGTAGTTTTCCTTGCTAGATGGGTTATATCCGTGATTATTTATACATACCTTCGAGGATCTTTTCGGTGCCTCTAAGACCCTTATCAAGGCCTGGTCTTCCACCTCATCCTTAAAAAAGTAGCCAACAGCTGCTTCAAGCATAAACCTGCAGGATGGATCTGCACCCATCTCTTGGGCTTCCTCACTATTATATACCCTTTCAATTGCCCCCTTAGATATAAGTGGCTCTATAGCCTCCATCAGGTCTATATCACTTACATCTTGACCTGCATATATATAGGCAGCTCCATCAGCAGACTTGCACACAGCCTTATAGCTAGCAACCAGGTTGTCCTGGTTCTTAGTCAGTAGACCTGCTCCTTCCAAAAGCTTGTTTGGGTATATGTTAGTATGTCCATCTATACTACTATGGTCTCCAAGGACAACTATAACAGAGTCCTCGTAAATTCCCTTTTGCTTTAGTTTGGTCACCAGGTCTCCTAGCCTCTTATCAAGCCTCAGCATGGCATCCTGGGCCTCCCTAGAATTAAATCCATACTCATGTCTTTGTGAGTCCAGGTCTATATAGTGGACCATATTTATGTGGGCTGGATACCTATCAAGTGCATACATAAAGGATGCATGAGAGAAGTTGTCCAGCTCAGGTTCCTTATGTCCATTCCTTAGCTTGCCAAACTTAGAATTGAGGTCATACTGGAAATATGGGCTACCGTTTACCATAGAAACCCATATCTGACTCTGCCACTTCCTGTTGGCAAAGATTTCAGGCATATTGTATTTTATATCCCTTGATCCAGCTGTCACTGGCCAAAATATTGATAGGATATCATAACCTGCCTTTTTTGCGTAGGATTGGAAGGTAGGAACCTTTATATCCCTATCATACCAGTACCAATCTGGACTCAACCTTGAGGGCTGGACCCTTGTATTATTAATTACCCCATGCCTAGCTGGATATGTGCCTGTAGATATTGTAGTATGGGCACAGTAGGTAAGACTTGGGTATACTGTTTTTACATTTATACAACCAGACGCTTCCTTGAAAAATTCTCCAAAGGCTGGTAATTCTTTCATCTTGTCTATATCCACCCTTGATAGGCCGTCAAAGGACAGGATATGTAGGTATTTTTTTTCCATCGCTACTCCTTATCTGTTAAACAGTCCTTCTAAAAAATAATAGACTGTTCTTCATTTAAACCTATTATACAATAAATTTTGTCTTTCTTGCCCCATCTTAGGAAATAAATTAATTCGAGAACAAAAGTAAAGTATAATAAAAAACCATCTTGATACATTAAATACCAAAATGGTCCTCAATCCTTCTAGATTTCTTTTCGCTTTGAGGAACTTAAGTAACCCATTTCTTCTCTGTATTTGCTACGGTTCTTCTCGCTATTTCAAAACCTTCTGCCCTTAGCATATCCTCTAACTTCTTATCGCTAAGTGGTTTCTTCTTGTTTTCGTGTTCTATTATATCTTTTAACTTATCCTTTACTACGGATATAGAAATCATGCTTCCCCCTTCAGTCTCTAGGCTACCTGAGAAAAAGCTCCTAATTTCGTATAGTCCCTTGTTTGTAAGTATATACTTATCATTTATACCCCTGCTAACCGTCGAGATATGACATCCTACAGTATCAGCAATCCTCTGCAGGGTCATAGGCTCAAGCTGGCCCTCAAACTTAAAGTAGTTGAATTGGATACCAACGATGGCCTCAGCTATTGATATAAGAGTGGTCTTCCTGTCCTCAACATCATTCATAATCCTCCTTGCAGAAGATAGTTTTTCCCTTATATAGGCCTTGACACTTGGATCATCAGTAGTGATATAGAGGTCCCTATAGTAGTTGCTAATGTTTAACCTTAGCCTCTTTTCATTATAGGGTCTAACCACCAAGTTACCCTCTTCGTCCTCTTCAAGAACGAGGTCAGGATAGGCATATACAATGGCATTCTTAAAGTATTTTTCAGCAGGTCTAGGGTCTAAACTCCTGATTAATTCGAGGTAGTCTCGGATTTCTTCCTGCTTTTTCTTATATTTAGATGCTAGTTGCTTGATATTAGAATTGGCTACAAGGTTGATATTATTCTTTATAATGTCTTCTAGAACGTCATCGTATATACCCTCGCTATGTAGCTGGAGAATAATGCACTCCTGTAGGTTCCTAGCACATATGCCTGCAGGTTCCAGACCTTGAACTAGACCTATGCATTCTTCAACCAGGTCAAGGTCCACACCCAACTTATCAGCTATGAGGTCTTCACTTTCCCTCAGGTATCCATCTTCGTCCAGGCTATCTACCAAGTAGTCACAAACCTTCTTCTTCCTATCATCTAAATTCATTATCTTGATCTGACCATGCAGTTCATCATAAAGACTGTCTTCACCACTAGTCATATTTTTCAAAGTCATAATCAGAGTTATCTGCATACACTGATTCATTTTTTTATCAAAAATCATAGTTGAATTTTTTTCTTTTTTTAAAAATATTCCTCCCAGTTGATTCCATCATCCTTTATATCTACCTCCAATAAAGGGTTTGACTCAGCTTCAGCTACTATGGCTTCCTCCAACTCATACCTGCCCATATTGAGTATATTCAAAAAAACTGAACTATCTGGTTAGAAATATTTAAACTTTGTGTTTGTTTTTTTGTTGTATAGAGTTGTGTATATCCATAAATTGCCTTCTTTTTCAGTAAGATTTAAATGCCCTCTCTGACCTCCTTTTTGCTAGGCCATAGGGTACATTATTAATGATATTATACCACTAATTACCAAAACTGAATAGAAGTTTGATATCCTGGTCAATAACATTCCAGGTACAAGAAGCTTTTTCCATAGAAAACCATAAACATACTAAGGAATAGAGACTCACTTGCCCTCTACTCCACCTGGTAGCGGTAGGGATGACACAGCTATATTAAGTATAGCCTGCATTAGGATTAGGTCCATAATAGTATAGCCACTTAGGCCAAATCCCCTATAGACTACATAGGGTACTGCATACAAGAGACTTATCTGGACTAGGGTTAAGGACGTTACCTTCAGCAGTAATATTGGATTATTTCTCATATATATGGCTCCACGCTCGTATTCTTCAACAGAGCTTGAAATCTTCTTTTCAATCTTTTCCTTATTCTTTATAATCCTACTCCTGTGTAGTAGTAGACCAAAGAAATTTAATATTTTAAATACCAGCTTAGGCCAGTATACCAGCAATATAATTCCTATTAAAAGAATGGCATTTGTGATAAAACCAAAGGCCAAAAGTATTGTGTTTGCCAGCTGTGAACCACCAATATTTGTATTTGTAAGTAGTCCTATAAGGGCATATATCACAACTACCAGTTGGTGGGCAAATAGGATTAGCATTAGGCTCAATGAAGAGGCTGTAACACTGATGCCATCCTTTTTCATATAGTATACCTGGGCTGGCTGACCACCTGAGGCTGAAGGTGTTATAGAACTGAAAAAAAAACCCACAAAGCCATAGCCTATGCACTTGAGTATTGAGGTCCTGTACTTAAGTCCTCTTATAATCAACCATATATTTACACCCTCCAAGGATGCATATAGCAGCATCATACCTATACCTGTTAAAATATATATTGGCTTTACCGACCTAAGGGCAGTCACTATAGAGTCAATAGACTCTCCCTTCAAAACCTGAGATACGGTAAATACCATCAATACAACCATTATAGTTATACCTATAAACTGGCTTTTTTTATTCTTTAAACCCTCCATTTTACCTCCTAAAACCTATGACCTAGGGTAGGATAAATTCATAACCCTTAGCCTTTAATTCTGGTATAGCTAGCCTTAAAGCCTCTATTGTATTTTTTGGTGCACCTACTGCCCCACCAGAATTTTCACCTGCATCATGCAGGCATATTATACTGGTTGGACCTGTCCTATCCAACAATTTCTTCCTAATAGATTCTGGGCTTGCCTGAGCTTCCCAATCCTCTGCCATTACATCCCAGTATATCATCTTCATACCATATTTTTTCACAAAATGGTTAGAAAAAATATTTGTATGTCCCCATGGTGGCCTGTATAGCATTTGGTCTAGGCCTAGATCCTTCATTATCCTATAGCTATTTTCAAAATCCTTTTTTGTATATGGGTATGAATAAAGCATGGCATTTTTATGCTGCCAAGAATGTAGACCTACCCTGTGACCAGCTCCTAGTATCTTTTCTACAACCATCTTATTTTTCTGGGCATTTTCTGCCACCATAAAAAAGCTAGCCTTGACCTGGTTTTGGTCCAAGACCTCCAAGAGTTCGTGTATATACCTATCATCAGGTCCATCATCAAAGGTCAACATTATCTTATTGGCCTGTCCTGTAGTCCTAACAATATCCTTATTAAAAATCTTATTGTAGTAGGTAGGTAGGATAGAATGAACTACAAATACCAAGGCTACTAGCAAAATCAAATATAAAAAATACATTTATTCCATCTCCTTAATAGACTAAAAGTTGCCCGCAAAGGCAACTCTTAATACTATATTTATATTAAACATTAATTACAATTTGCGATTAAGTATCCACTATAATTAGCCTACAAGTAGGATTCTTACACTCCTACTTAATAGCTGTATATCTTTCTTGAATCATTATACATGCCTAGGCTGTAATTGTGCTTGCTCGCATAGGCATAATCCTTGAAGTAGCCTGTATTTAACTTGGCAACAAAGGCAGCCATACTTGAACGTATAGACTCTAGAGCCTTGTCATCATTTACCAGGTCTACAATAGTCCTAACACTTGCATCTGGATTCTGAGTCAAGAGAATACCAAAATTATTATCCTCTATAAACTCTACATTCCTCTGCTCATTAGGTAGGGTTGGGGCAAATGAAACTATAGGTGTGTTTGAATATAAGGCTTCAAATACAGTTATCCCACCTGGCTTAGTCACTATACAGTCAGCTCTTTCCATTAGCTTGTCTACCTGGTCAGTAAAGCCTAAAACTGTAATATTTTCATACCTTCCATGAAGGTCCCTGTAAATTTCCTTGTTGTTACCAGCCACTATAGTAGTATGAAGTCCCGGTGCTGAATTCAATTCCTCATAGAAGGCTGGGCTCTTAGGTAGGATACCTAGGCCACCACCCATTATTAGGATTTCCTTCTTGGCCTTAATACTAGGCATACCAATTATATTATCACTGATCAAGCGACCTGTCTTCTTACTTGCCCTTCTATTTTTAAACTTTTCTCCTACTGGAATACCATATACGACTATCTTATCTGGGTCTATACCCTTGTGAATCATCTCATACTTTACGTCTGGACATGCAACCAAATACTGGTCAGTTCCATCAACCAACCATTCGTAGTGGCTACTAACATCTGTAATGCATGTGATCAATTCTAGGTCAGAACCATACCTTTCCTTGTAATGGCCAACTCCCCTTGAAATCATTGGGAAGGTAGATACAACTAGGTCTGGCTCCATCTCATCAACCATCCTCTTGCAGGCACTGGCAAATATCCTAGTTAATAGGTCCACACCAGTCACCTTCTTGTCATTCATGGAATAGTAGAAGCTATAAAGTCCCTTAGCATATTTCAATAATAGGTCGAAGGACTTGTACATGTAGCTAGATAAATGTGGTAGGCATATTCATAGAAGTCTATTATTTCTACATCCTGACTCTTATACTGGTTTTGTATATCCTGCATTATTGATTTAGATGCTGACATATGGCCCATGCCAAACTTTGCAGTCAAAATTACTATCTTCATTTATAGTCCTCCTTTTCCTAAGAATTTTTCTAATAAAGTCTTTTACTTTATGCTATTAGTATAGTCAAAAAAACTAAATATAAAGTACATACAAATCTTAATTTTTTATTAAGTTTTGCAAAATAATAGGATAGCATAAGCTATCCTAAAATATGAAATCATCGTCTGTTAGTTCTTCGTATATACCCTTCTGGTAGCCGTTACCCTTAGTTGAGAAAAAGTCGTGTGTCTTTGTCTCTGTACTTAAACCATTAAGGACTATGGCGTTTACAGGCTCAACCTTGTAGAATTCTTCGAAACCTAAATTCGTAAGGGCTGTATTGGCATTGTACTTCAAGAAGTTTATAACCTGTTCCTCAAGGCCAGACCCCTCATAAAGAAGTCTCGTATACTTCTCTTCGTTGTCCATTAGTTCCTTAAGCAGGGCATAAACCCTCTCCTTTAGTTCATTCTTGTCATCGTAATGGAATTCGTTGAACTTTTCCTGGGCCAAAAGGCCTATATACTTACCGTGTAAAGACTCATCCCTCAATATAAGTGATATTATCTCTCCACTAGATATCATCTTTCCCTGACCTGCCAAGAAAAGCGGGTAGAAGAAACCACTATAGAACAAGAATGATTCAAGAAATACACTTGTAGCCATTGACATATAAAGACCCTTAGGTGTGTGAGTATTCTTGTACTGTCTTAATACTAGCTTGGCCTTATTCTGTAGAAGAGGCTCCTCCTCTATCCAAACAAAAAGGTCATTTATCTCCTGCTTTGACAGAAGGGTAGTAAATATACTCGAATAGCTCTTGGCATGAATTTCTTCCATAGTCCCCATAAATGATAGGACAGCCTTTCTCTGGAAGTTGTCTGTCAAGGCCATCATGGAAGGTATACCGTCATTACCCTGCTTGGTATCCAAAAGTGTAAGTCCAGCTAGGACCCTTTTGTATAGGACCCTTTCACTCTCACTTAGTTGGGACCAGCTAGGTATATCCTTTGAAATTGGCACCTCTTCAGGCAACCAAAACTGCTTTACATTTTCGTCCCAAAAGGCTTGGGTAAAATCATCATCCTCTGTATCCCAATTAACAGCCTTGTGGACCGTATTAAAAACATCTACATAATTTTCCTTTGTCATAATTTCCCCCGTCTAAAATAAAAGTCCTACCTACACAGAGCATGATAGGCATTCATTATTTAACTCTCTTAACATCTTAGTTCTTGTATAATAAAGACTCTTCAGACCCTTCTTATAGGCATATATATAATATCTGGCTATATCCCTAGTAGTCTTATCATCTGTAACGAAAAGCGTAGTTGAGATTCCCTGGTCTACATGTCCTTGGGCAGCAGCCACTACATCTATAACCTTGAACATGTCTGTATTGTAAGCCGATCTATAGAAAAGCATATTTTCATTAGTCAAAAATGGCATTGGGTAGATTGTAGTAGAGTCACCGTATATTCTAACCTCAATCTGCTCTGTAATAGGCATGATAGAAGATGTAGAATTCTGAACATAGCTGATACTCTGTGTTGGAGCTATAGCCATCAAGTAGGCATTGTAAATTCCAACTTCCTTGACCTCATCAAGTAACTTAGCCCAATCATTCTTATCAGGTATATAGATACCCTCAAATAACTTTTTAACCTGGTCAGACTTTGGCTTAAAGTCCTGCTCATAGTACTTGCCTAGGACATCACTTGCCCTTCCCTTTGCATACTCTGATTTTTCGAAGCCTTCAAAGGTTTCCTTCCTCTCTCTTGCTATTTCCATTGAAGTCTTGATAGCATAGTACCTCATCATGGCAAAGAAAACATCTGTAAATTCAACAGCATGATCTGTCGCATACATTATATTATTCTTCATTAGGTAGCCATGCAGGTTCATGGCCCCAAGGCCTATTGAATGACTCTTATCATTACCCATCTTTATAGTAGGCACCTGGTGGATATCAGTCATATCACTTACGTCTGTTAGGAACCTAACCGCAGTGTCTATGGCCTTGTCAACCTCCTTGCTTTCCATTAGGTTAACTATATTCAAGGATCCTAGGTTACAAGATACATCCTGACCCCACTGGCTAGCACTTGATCCGTAAGACTCTATGTGAGAAGGTTCCTGGTACTGGAAAATTTCACAACAAAGGTTGGACATCCTTATCATACCCAGGTCCTTAAGGGTATGGTCCCTATTGGCTGTATCTATATAGACTATGTAAGGGTAGCCTGACTCCATCTGTGTAGCCGCTATCCTAGTCAGGTACTGTCTTGGATTGATTTCCTTTTTCCTGATATCAGGATCTGCTACTAGCTTGTCATACCATTCCTCCATATTTAGGTCATCTAAATGAAGGCCGTACTTCTTATAGATTGAGTGTGGATAGAAGGCATAGCCTGTCTCGTTCTTTTCAGCCAGCCTCATAAATACATCCGGTATAATAGCTCCGATTGAAAGTGTTGCTAGTCTAACCCTCTCATCTGCATTTATCTTCTTAGTATCCATAAGGGCGTCAAAGTCTGCATGTAGTACATTTAGGTAGACTGCACCTGCACCCTGTCTAGCCCCCATCTGGTTGAAGTAGCTAAAGCTCTGCTCAAGCATCTTGGCAACACCAACTACACCACCACTGGCACCCTCGATTCCCTTTATAGACTCGGCTCTAGCCCTCAGTCTAGTAAGGTTAAGGGCAACTCCTCCACCTATCTTTGAAAGGTGGTTGGCAGATGCAACTGCATAGCTTATACCCTCACATGAATCTTCAACTGTCAGCAAAAAGCAGCTCACTAGCTGTCCAGCCCTCTTCCTACCAAGATTAAGGAAGGTTGGAGTAGCTGGCTGAAACTCCTGCCTAATCAGTCTCTTGGCTACCCTCTTTGCTACGGCTGTATCACCACTTGCTATGGCTAGTGAGCAAATCAATATCTTATCATTATAATCTTCCAGTATATAGTCTCCATCATCCGTCTTCAAGGCATAGTTTTCATAAAACTTACTAGCACTCATATATGACTGGAAGCTAAATCCAAACCCCTTTATATACTCGTATAGGTCCTCTATAAAGTCCATACTGTACTTGTCAATTATCTCTTTTTCATAGTAATCATTTTCTACTAGGTAGTTAATCTTGTCTGATATAGAATCAAACTTCATAGACCTACCATCTATGGAATCCCTTAGGTATAGGTCTAAGGCCTCCTTGTCCTTGTGGAGCTGGTACTTACCCTCAATATCTCTCACAATAACCTCATTATTCAACTCAACATAACTAGTCATTAAATATACTTCCCTTTCTCAAATACTTATGATTTATCTATACCCTTTTAGGAAAAAAATAAGCACCTACAATCAATATATTGATTATAGATGCTCAAAATTCTTAATAATGTACTACAACTGGCATTCCTTCCTTAGTTAGGGCGTAGAATTGAGCCACCTTACTGTAAGGCGTGTTAATACATCCATGTGATCCTGCATACAGGTACCTGCTTCCACCATACACTGGCTGCCAGCTGGCATCATGTATACCTATATCACCGTTAAATGGCATCCAGTATGAAACTGGTGACGAATATCCTGGCCCCTTTAGGGTAGCATGTCTAGTCTTGTAGTTTACAGGGTAAATACCTGGAGGTGTAGCATCTCCACGGTTTGGGTTACCTGATACTATAGGAGTCTCTACTAGGACCTTGCCATCTCTAACAAACCACATGTGCTGCTTAGTAAGGTCTATCTCTATAAACTCATTACCCAAATCCTGGTTTTCTCTTGTTATGGCTGTCTGGGCGTATATTGGCTTCCTATTGTTTTTCACTCTTCTTAGCCTTTACAAGCTCATATAGGTAGTCAGTTTCCTTTTTCCCTATCTATCAACCATCCATATATACCACCAGTTACCTTTAGCTTACCACCTGTAGATGCTGATGGAATTTCTCTAGCATCTCCATATGTAGAATACTTCCTGCTAAGGCTCCTTACAAACTCTCTTACCTTATCCTTGCTTAGCTCAACCTTGTAGTCATCCTCAGAAGCTACATTGAAACATAGTGCTAATGTCCTTAGTTCCCTGCTACATACTTTTCCTTTTGTCAAAAGTCATATACTACCTTTGACCCTGTCGTATTCCTTTAACTGGGCTATGGCCTTTTTCTATCCTCTTGTCATCTGCCTTGTTCTTCTGTGCCTTGTAGGCAGATGCTGGATATTCGACCTTTGTTGCCTCTGCCTTAACAGAGCTAGCTACAAAGTTCTTGACTGAAGCTTCTATTGAGTACTTCCTAAGTCACCCTTATCGACTACATAGTCCTTCTTTTTCTCATCAAACCTTGGGAAGGCACTTACTGGAGCCTTTATATACTTCTTATCAAATATGTTCAGTTTCTTAACTACATCGTTTAGCTTGGCTTCATCATACTTTACATTTAGCTTTCCATCAATATTTTGTCTTATCTAGGAAGGCTAGTGGCCATGCCAAGAAGCCCTGGTCAGCCTTTATTTTAGCTGCACTACCATCCTTAACATAGGCAATTCCTATATCAGACCCGTTTATAGAGTCCTTTACGTCATTTCTACCACTGATGTTGAGCTTGTAGTTAGCCGTCTTATCGCTAGCTAACTTGTCTATATCACCAGGAGTTTTAAGGTCTGCCTTGATGCCGTTGATACTAGTATTTACAAAATACCTATCTTTGAATACCAGACAACCTGCTATATAAACAAGGACTATAATTGCTATTAAAAATATACATAATTTCTTCAAGAAGCTCTTAAATCCACCCTTTTTAGGTAGGTCTTCCATACTATCAATCTTTTCATCTGCTACAAGAATAGGTGCCTTAGCCTCCTGCTTTATTTCCTGGACTTTTTCTTCTGCCTTTACTTCTTCTGCTTTATTTTCCTGTGAACTCAGTTCCTCAGACTGGCTAGCCTGGTCACGTCCCTTTACTTCTTCCTGGTTTTTTTCATCCATACTTCTCTTAAACCATCCTTTCTTCTTGCTGGAAGTCTCAGGCTTAGGAGTCTGGTCCTGGCCCATATCTAGGTTCAATTGCTGGGTCTTTAGTCTTTCTCTTTCACGCAATTCCTTCTCTAGTACTTCCTTCTTTATTTGCTCTTGCTTTAAGATTTTTTCTTCTTCCTTCTTCTGCTCCTCATGCCTTATTTTTTCAGCTGCAATCCTTGATTCTACAACCTTTACAACATCCTCAAATGGAGCCCTTTTCTATATCTATATGCTTGACCTCATTTATATTGATATCAGCTTCTAAATTTGCGTCAATATCCTTGATTTCCTTTACTTGAGGCCTATCATATATACCTAGATTTATATCCTCCTCTGTCCTTATATCATCAACTGTAATTGGAGGCTTGTCATCTGGAACAACCTCATTCTTGCTGTCAAGGTAGGCCCTCCTCCTCTTTAGTCTCATTTCTTCATCTTCAACTGAAACTATCTTATCCGCTGTCTTCATACCCATTTCTGCCAATCTTTTCATCTTTAGCTCGTTCTTACTGTTTTGGTTATTTTCAAGCCCTTTTTTTATAGGGTCATCATTTTGGCTTTCTCTGGCTATAAACCTATCTTCTATTTTCTTAGTTACAAAATCTATATTATCATCGACCTTTTTATCCCTACTAGCATCAAGCCTTGGAGGTAACTTTGCAGATTCATCTGCTTCCAAAGATTCCTCCGACTCCTTTACTTCTTTTTCGTTTGGATTTAAAAAGTCTAGTTTTATTCTTCTTTTTAGCTTCTTTTTCTAGTCTTTTTCTCTCTACTCTAGACATGATTGTTTCCTTTCATACTTAGAATGTTCTCAAACCCTTATATATATTTAACATTAGATTATATACTTTTTACATAATATACTCTTATATATATTAACACAAAAAAATTACTAAACAA
>BNJS01003606.1_pt1 | contig 153149 bp, 201 predicted proteins | sample 8540461 | NCBI WGS metagenome assembly BNJS01 (sample SAMD00202454, study PRJDB9452) | human saliva metagenome | isolation source: human saliva | place: Japan | reverse complement strand
TGGAATACGCATTGCCAGAGATTCCGCAAGAACACTGGTTAATCTTGTCATCTGGTTCTTTATCAGTCGCTGGACCGAACTTCAGTAACGTTGCATCTGCTCATGGCGCAGATGTTTCACAGGTAACACATCTGCAGCAGTGCCGATGCCGCGGTAGCGGCGGTCGTTGGTCTTGCATATCGCCATCAGGCTCGCCCATCACGCTCGCATTCCATGTACGGGCCGTACCAACTACTCCAACGGGCAGTATTTGTCATCTGGTATCGTGGCGCCCAGGCCAGGCGCCGATTAGCCCGGATGGAACATCAATAACCATGAACGCAGTCGTCAGAGTTATGCAGCGCCGTGCCGCGCGCAAGGCTGGCTACCTTCGACGCACAGCCACACTTCTAGCCGCGTCAATCACGAGCAGTCTGGGGAACAGGCGCCAGTCATATTTCGCGATCATGCCGATTATTACCGCCGCACCATCGTCGATCTCAACGCAGCGTTTGCCGAATCATCGACCTGACCGCGACGGAAAGTCATATTCATTCAATGTCAAGAAGAGCCCACCTGCCCGCGTGGTCTGGCGGCGAAAACACCACAGGTACATCTGCTCGATCGGTTACGGGGCAAAGCGAAGTACGCAGCCGCCGGCATTATCATCGCAGCCACTTCAGCGCCAAGTTTCCCTTTAACTCAGTCAGCGAAATGGTTTCAACCAGCAGCTGACTTCAACTGGCACAAGTCAACAGTCATTTCCCGAACAGGTTGCAACGTTTCCCGATGTAGAAGCAGAGACGGAACACATAAGCGGGCTTTCAGAGCGCCGGTGAACGACATTACCACGCAACACACCAAAGCGTCTCAGATTGTTAACAAAGTCAACAATGTCCGCTTTTGTGCATATTGAACCCGGCGACAACATTGTCAATTCAGCAGTAGTTCCCGAACCAAGAAGCGCCGTATCTCCAACGGTTGCCGCGCATTGCACATATCGTATCTGCCGGGCGAGTCGACCAGATGCGCCCGACGGTGTTTGAAACACCTGCGCACGACGGTCATCACTGCGGCGCCTGGCATTTCATTATCTGTAGCAACATTGACCACCGCATCAACGACGGTCACCCTCATCATCAACCGATCGCGCACGTGAAGTAACTACGGAACGCTCAAACCGTTCTTATCGCTAACGAAGCGATTGACAGTCATACGTTCGATGTCGCCAACGATTCCCGTCATCTTCGTCATCGCGGGCAGTACCCATCTTCGCCTGCAGGCCTGCGATGTCAGCCGGATCAATAAAGTTCATCCGGTATTATTGCGGTCATGGCGGTGCCGATCCGCAGAGTCTGCCAACAGAAGATACAAAAATAAAAGAAAGATAACAGTGCCGGAAGAATCCTCGATGAACAACAGGTCAACGCTTAACGCATCACTGCCAGCGTACGGGCCGCTTCTTGGCTCTGCGAGGGCGTATACGTGGTGTCAACCCATTACCGTGATTGTCGGATGTTGAAACACATCTCGGCGGATGATTCAGTTAACCCCTGATTTACCCGAATTTCTTCATCAACAGTCGGCCCGGGTGAGGAACCAACTCGTCATCTTCACCATCCCGGAAGCGAACAGACCATTTTAGCGACGAAGAAAAGATTCGATATTTTCGGTCATCGATCTCGCGAAAAGATTGCCTGAATAACAGCGATCAATCAGCTGTGGCCCAACAACGGTTGGTTGCATTGTGACCGTTCAGTAGCTTATGTGAAAATATTGTCGACGCATTCAATTACCGGGGAGCAGCGACGCCGAAACAGGGCGAGAACACGCAAAACTCAATCTCTTTAGTCATTTTGGTCGGGCGCAAATATTAGGGTATAAAAATCACTTCAGAAGACCAAACAGATTACCGCCGTCAGCACAGTGAATGCATTCTTGTTTTATCGAAGATGTAGCCACCAGTCCGGCGATCACAGTCATTTAGCGCATGATCGAATATCAAACAGAGAATTTATTGATGTCAATAACTTCAAAGAAATAAGCAGTGAGAAAGCGTGGCGAGCTCACGCCGGAGAATTTGGCAACAAAGAACGGTGATTGCCGGCGGTTTAGGCTGATCGTTACCGCCCTCATCTCGACGTTTTCCCGAGCAGAATTTAACAATTGCAGAACAAAGCCGGTCCATCTCAGAAGGGCAAAGGCCGACACGACCCATACATCCCGAACAGGAAGTGACGTCGATTAACAGTTTCGATTTAATTAAACCACCGGCACACCCCGATCGTGCCGATGCGAGCAAGATAGAAGCCAGAATTATTTTAAATATTATCGCACTATTGTTGGGATTACTGGCAGTAAGTTCAACATCAAAGCCAGGCCGCACTACAAAGAGAAGAGTCATACGCTTAAGTCATAATATCGGCATTCCCTTGTTTTGAAGCGATTGACGAGATGGTTAGTTACGCCGTTTCCAGACCATCTCGTCATCAACCAGCCCGGTGTCGTTAGCCCGCCTCGCGCTGGTCTTCCAAATCCATATGAAAGAACATTGTATCGGTCATGAACAATGGAGCAGCGAGCGTATTGCAAAATCATATTTTACAAACCGATTCGCTTATTGCCAGTAATCACGTACGAGCTGAGATGAAAGACTTCTCATCTGGTCGTTAAACACACCACGTTTCACCGCGATTGCGTCACGGCACATCAACAGGTTCCGCACATCAACGTCATTCAACGCAGCCACCGGCGAACGATAACCATCGGGTCTGCGTCGCGTTACTTCATCTGCAAATGTCAGGCGTCAGCGATTAGGCAATGAAGGCAACGTTGCCCAGATCATTCAGCGCATCGCTCAGAAGACTTCCGCGGAATTGTTTTATCAACGATTCATTTCATTGGTCAATCTCTGCATACACAGAGTTCACTGGTTACGTGATTGTTCTCGGTAGGCGGAATGACCGCAGTATTGAACATGACGCAGCAGACCACACGCACGCAGCGATGTCCGCGTCCATACGCGACAGAGCGCAGTCTGTCTTCTGAATGGAACAGCGCTTACCAAGACCCGGACGAGACTGCCAGAAAACTTAGAGAAGTTGCCGCCAGCAAAGAACAACGCGTCCCTCATCACGCATGTGAAACCGAGCCCGCCGCAAAGTTTCATGATCATTTCGAACTTCGAACATCGTGAGACGCATTAGAAATACATTTGAAGAACAGCGATAACGTTACGACGTAGCATCTGAGCCCAATCTGCCAAGAAAAACATCAGATCGGTTCACGAGCGCGAAACTTGCTTCCAGACGAAGAAATTGTTATTTAACACGGATTGGTCGACCACAACAAGCAAGGCATACAGTGTCAAACGTTCATTTGCTGTTAAAGAAAAAAATGAAACATGACAGGAGATTGTGGGATGGCATTGTCAACAACACCGCGAAGAGACACCGATAGCCGAAGAGGCCGAACAGCTGTTACATTTGATCGAAGAAAGAAGCGCTGGCGGATTATTCGCATACCGTCAGCACGTCGTGCGATACAGTTCATCATCGCCGACAACGGTGTTATCACGCGGCACCAGTCATTTGAAATTCAGTTTGCATATCACGAACATCACCGTATCGATGATAAATCACACGTGGTTCATCCAGCTCATAAGCGGAAAGTGAGCACGTTGGTCTTCTCTGGCGGCAAAACGCTTCACAGATCGCACGCGGCCCGACGAGATAACGACACCAAACAGCGTTTGCGCGTCGCAAGGCCCGCGGATGCCCGCGCCCTGGCGGGAAAGAAACCAGATGCAGTTGTAAAAGCGTGACCGTTGTGCAGTTAGCAGACCGCGCAGTTTAATTGAAGTCTTTGAACCAGGCAGCGGAGTTGACATGATTCTCATTCATTTCATCGTTCCGTGTAACCGAACAGCCCGACGTACGAGGATTTTCGCGAATAAAACACGATGATCTCCATTCTTACCAACACGAAGAACAGAGCTCGCGTTGCGCAACAGACACGAAAGAGAGTAGGCCCAGTTCTTCGATATCGGCAATCGGGTCAGCGATAGCAGCATTCCAGGCTTCCACCTTGGTCACAGCGATTTCATGAAGCGAGCATCAGGTTCGTAGCGGACGCACGTTTCATTGGTCCGGCTATCGACCAGCGCTGTCACGCTGTCATGACAGCGACAGCGCGGCAGGCAACTCGACTTCAATCTGGATTTTCTTTAGCGATCTTGAAAAATAGTTATTTCGGCGGTCATGAACGCGGTATTTCGTTCCCTACAGATAAGCCTGAAGATCGCGCGCGAAAGACGGCCGAAACTGGCGAATACAGCCGAATCAGTATTGCGACGACATGGACGATGGAAGATACAATTTTAGCAACACTGGTCGATACGCTTTACACCATATTCAAAGATGATCGAACTGTTCGGCGTCGAGTGGAACGAACGCCGTACGTGAAATGCGAACACGGCGAAATATTCATCGCGCAGCAGCGGTGTTTTCGAAGGTACCGCTGAGCAGGCCCACCGGGCACTGTTCCGTTAAACGCTTGATTGCGTCATCCATTATCAGGTGGCGCTCAATCGAAGAATTCTTTTGAGACATCACCCAGAAAAGCGGCAGAAGATTTCAGGTTAACGAACGCTTTACGTGAGCGTAAAGAGCGTTAACGCAGAGGCGATTGGTCCGGAGAGTACACGCCCAGTTGCGCAGCGATCTCGACGTTTCAGTTCGCCTCGAGCCGCGCTCGCGAACAATAGTCAGCATGAATTAATGGTTCTGTCACGCACAAAGACGCAACGTTAGTCAGCGCCGTCATTACCGACGACTTATCAGCGACCGGCGGAACAGCGTCATCGGCAAAGAGCGACCGCGGTGCTGCAGCTGGCCTGCCGTCATCGAACTGCCTGGCGAGCGAGGTCGGAGCCGACGCAAGCGCTTCCGGCGTAACGACCGCTCCGCCGACAACAAAATAGTATCCATACAATCTCGATTTCGTGTCAGTAGATTTGGTCGAACGTAAAACCGTCGACGATGAAGAGGCAGCACTGATCGTTCGAGGTCTAGTTCATTGAAAGCGAAGCTCATGCTTCCGAGAACATGCAGACAAAACCCAAGAGCGGAGAGCCATACCACCACCTTGTAAACGTAGCATATGGTCTGCGACATTATTGCAGCCTGTCCGTTTGATTGCGGCAGATTTCACACGATGATTGAAGACCGCACACACGTGAAACTGGCTCAAGACTCGACGATGAAATCGCAGTTTGCCGAAGCCGTCAAAGACTGGTAATTAACCAAAGCGAAAGACATCCAACGTTGTCAACGTAAAGATACCGCGACGGCAAAGATTGCATCACAAACTTCGTAGAGCGCATTCCATACGCGCACAGTCACAACACAACTGAAGCTCAAAGAGAATTGCAGCAGAGACGTTAGATACATGCATCATCGTCGTAAGCATTGCCTCATTGAACGAACCCTGTGCTCTTCACGCCCAGCGAGCACCACACATTGCGCATCCAGTGCAGCAGACGGTCGTATCAAGATGATCAAACATTTCAGAACGTCATAACATTCACTCCTAGCCTGGTCGTTCAAACATTCTTATATCTCCGACGAGTAAGAAGATGGCACATAACACAAGCTTTGATGAGATTTCAGACGATTACATCTGAAACAGGTCACAAGACCGAATACCGTCATGAAATTCCGGATACAGCGTCGATTCCAGAAGATCAAAGACATCGCCGCACAGTCCGAACATGCAACTATTACAACGGCGAAGATGCGAAGATCTCAGCAGATCTGCGGCTGGCATTGCCGGATGCGATTGCGAACAGATTGCATATCGGCGCGCAAAGAAGGTTCCCAGCGACGCCAGTCGAACGCGAAATCGAAATAGGTCGTCCGGTTTCAGAGACTTCGTGTCGTATGAAACCATATTCGCGACAGTCGCTACGGAAAGCTGGTTACGCATGACGGCACCCTGAGGTCATCAACGATCATTCAGCGAAGAGTCAGTCGATCTCTCCGTGCCAGTGGCCCGACTTTGCACCATCGTGATCATTACCGGACGTCGATTACCAACGGAGCGATCGTGAACGACGATTGTCTCCACTAACAACAGTCCGAGCATGGCGATGCCGTAACATCAAGATCAGCGGCAGCCAGGTCCATCCGGACCAGACAGCACAAGCGCGATCCGCGCTTAAAAGTTAGTGAATTCATAGCGAAGAGAAGATGAAGAAGGTTAAAAGATCTCTGACAGAAGAATCTCGTAACGCGGTGCCGATCCAAAGGAATTTGAGGATCGCAAAAGATTGATAGCCTCCACAGGATTTCGCTATTCATCTGGTTAATGACTTTACGTATGTAATTGCGGGTGAAATGACAATCCATTTTGCCGCCGAGCGTTTAACAACAAAATGTCGCTCACCAGAAGACGATCACGGTAATTAATGGAAGAGACATAATAATCGCGTTCGGGGCCCCAGACTGTCAGCCCGGTGTTGAACGAGAAGACGAAATACTGGCGTTGCCGTCATCATTCTGCGGCGATGAAATCGTCGGTTGCGGAACACGAATGAAGGCGCGCATACCGCGTAGATTCCCAACACAGAAATGAGAAACAAAAATCATTCACGTAACGGAAGATGACAACGCACACGACCCGAGTATTGCCTGTACGATCGTCACTCATTTCACAGATGCCACGTAATCAATGCGGCACCCCGATTCAATTCCACAATGGTGATCATGAACATATCTCGGGTCGTTGCGCATCGGTCGCGATTGTAAATGAGCAGATGCACGTCCAGCCAACAGGCTCGTAAGGAATTGTGCCAGCGCCGATCGCACACAGAAAGCACCGCAGCAGCGCAAGGTTATACTGTCATCCAATCAAAGAAAAGAGAGTTCTTGAAAGAAGATGACAGCGACAATGGTGCAGCGGCGCAAGACTTCAGCGACACTCGGAGAAGCGTCCGAAATAAGTAGATGTATCTCCACGTCATGGAAAGAAACGCACGAGAAATCACGAACCGGTACCGCGCGCCGCCGCCCCGACAGACGCTTTGCGCTTCCAGTTTCATGAAAAACCATGTCATCGTCCACCACGATTATTTTGTCATTTACGCATCACGCAGAAGAAAGTCACCGCGAAACGACGCAGCGTCATCACCGCAGGCCACCACACTATTCGCCGCGACCATATTTGCAACAACAGAGACGCATGTTATTTGCAATGCACCATTATTCCTTTACACATTGCCATTCGAGGTTGAACCGCAGGCGTCATCCGTGCGCTAACATAACTACGGTTCATCGGAGATACCGACCATGCGAAAAATCATCACGCTTGCCGCGGGAGCTACAGTTTCCGGCACAAAAATATCGGCGTTAAATCTCCGTAGTTCAGATGCGGAAACACCGCACCAGATGCCGCGACATTGTAAACAGATGGGTATCTCGCGGCTGCGCACAAACAACACACCTGGCGACGACGAGCCCAGAACAGCAGCTGGTCGCGTCAGCATCTTCGCGAACAGCCAAACCATTACCCGAAAGTTAGCTACGTGAGATCGTCGTCGGCGAACAACGCCCGCGCATTTTTGACCGCAGACCATGACAGTTAACGCATGCACAGCACCGCTCGCGGATTGCTTCAATGAAGAATCAGCGATCAACCGTGCGCCTGCACAGCCGACGCACCAGAGTTCCACATGAAGCCGATGATCATCTGCAGAGGTCTCGATTACACACACAGTAGCCTGCCGTTATCCACACATCGCAGGCGGCATTGCGGCAACCAGCCCGCGTGGGCGATTGGCGATCATTTCGCATGGCGGTCTCGAGATGTCGTGCACCGGCTTGCGATTGCGTGGCGAACGTTATTTTGCTTGCTGCCGAGGAGGACATTATTTTCGAGATTAGGTGGCCCGCGTGATGTATGTTACCGGTTTGTGGTTATCTGTCTTAAAGCCAGTGCACAGTTACCGGCGCGATATGGCAGAAGCCACCTGCGCAGCGTTGTCAGCGTTAATAAAGTTTAAGAGCAAGATCGCATCAATGCAAGATAGCGTAGCGATTTCGCTGATAGTTGAACAACATAACGAATGTAAATAACAGTCTCTGATAAATCACAGTGGGCCCAACAAGATGAACGACAGGCACGGGATATCATAATGGAAATGAAAATGGCGCTCACGCCAGCGAATGCCGGTGAAAAGCCATGTTGCTGTTGCCGCGCCGGTCCATCATTTGCGCATCGGTAGCGGTGTATTGTGCCGACTCGATTTAGCATTGCGGATGCCGTAAAGGATGCCAGCACGAATATTCGCAGTAAGATTGCGTTGGCTGAGTGATGCTGACGTTATTGCAGAAATGGAAATTCATGTTGAATTCGTCAACAGTCACATTAGCGCAGAATACCGTGACGATACCGATGTCAGCGAAAACAGCCACGCCTGAGGTTATCTCGACTTCTCACGTCGTTCAGGTTACAGTAACAGCGATATTACGTCGATAGCAGCATGGTCAGCAAGCAGAAATGTTGATAAACAGCGCCTCGCAGAAGCTCGAACATCATCTCAGTTGTAGTGCGCAATCATTCAGTTCATCTCCGTATTCACAACGGTAAAGTTTCACTTCCACACTGGCCAGATTACAGTTACGACGATTGGCATGGAAAATACCTTCAGCCCGAGCGCGCCTGCGCGATTATGCGGACGGTCGCCTTGCCGAAGCGAGTTACGACGAACGCTGGCAAGCAGTTGTCATCACCATTTGCCAGCACCGTGCGAAAGTTGAAGATGCAGACAAATATTTACAGATCTGCGACATGTCACGTTACACTAGCATTAAATGGACATAATCCGTCATTCGGTTTCATTCGTACCATGTCAAGAATTACAGGCTGTTGCATTTCGAAGCGATTGATTATCAGGCCTCGCCTTGGCTCCCCTTCTCAGATTCTTTCCGCCATGGAACACCTCCGATGGCGGTAGGCACAGTTCAGAACGTTTACTGAGGTAGTTACTGGCACAGATATCCGTGATGAAGTTCTCACGGCTACTGTCGATTCTTTAGTGAAGACTGAACGCCGTTGATAAGAACAACCAGATATTTAGTATCGAACGTTGTCAAGATCATTACCGCCTCCGGCATGCCGGAGGAACATTTTCTGGCCAACAGCGATACAATTTCTGATTGCAGACGGAGTGAGGTCCGCAGCGAGATCCAGTTTACCAGAGTGCCCACCTTCCACAGAAGAGGGAATCATATTTACCGGTTCTTGCTTCAGATTGTCAGTTGTCAAACTGCTTTTCGACAAACAGCGGTGCTGAAGCGAGTGATTCAACGACGAAGAACACGATGCCGTGCCCTACGCGTGCGCATTCACGCTGGTCAGCACTCCGTGCGAAACAATATAACAGACCATGCACAGATGAGCCCCATCTCACAGTTCACAGAGATTGCTACAGGAAACCACCATTGCCGAGCCTCACATCCGCCGTCACATTCTAGGCAACAACAGTTCAGGCGTACGAGAGCTTCGCGAAACTCGACCACGTTATAGTCAAAGGCTTCATAGAGCCAGTCGTTGCAAAGGACGCAACGCATTATGTGACGCCCCACAGACAGATGAAGAGTTTATGTAGCACGCAGCCGAAGAGCGACGCACATATTTCAGAGAATCTGCGGCGGAACATTTGTCTCGACAGCTGATGGTGCGGTTGCATTTCACGTTGGCGCTGAAGATGTCGATGTAAATCTGAGAATGACAGAAGAATAGCATAAAGATTTATGAATATTCACGCCGATTTACCGCATCATACCGTGAAGATGCGGCTGGGCCGAAAACATTGCCGCAGCATGGCGTTGACGCCAGTCAACAGGCCGGATGAAGGTCAGGTGGTGAAGACGCGAATTTTCGAGTTCATCAGACCACGCCGGCGGACACCAGCACCGTAACATTTTCAACAAGAAAAACATTTCGAGAAGCAGCTTCATGGTAACCACCAATCAACGAGAAGATGGTTCTGTGTTATGAATGAACGCAAGTCAGCGAGCAGCACAGATTCAACTCAATATGAGTCCACGAATCGGTCAAAGTTCAGGACTCTTTTCATTATGAACAGAATAATTCAGTCTCGAGTAGTGTGTCTTCAGAAGAAATATGATATAGAGGTCGAACGACCAGAATGCTTCGGCCTTCCGTACAGGCATGCATGGTTCGTCCAGAACGCCCTTTAGACCAACAGTTGAGTTCGGCACAAAACGCCCCGCTTCCTCCCACTTAGGTCAGCTTTATCAAGACGATAACCAGGAAACAGTTAGATATGTCGTAAGGTCAGAAGTCGATGTCATCGCCATTGGCGTGCTGGTCGCGCGAGTATTCATCACGGAAGCGACCAATCACACAGCGGATGTCTCGCCTTCATAGAGACCGGGCATCCGACGAGTAAAAATCAAAATATTTCAGCCATGATCGCGGCTCCGCATCAGGCGTCCATCAGCCATCTGAAGCCAAGACAAGAGCAGATTATACCAGTTGGTCTCGAGCCGGTTGCGGTTATCGGCCCATCACCGGTTGTGTCTGGTTCCGGAATATTCCTCAAGACAGTACTGCTATCATTTCGCCATTGCTCGCAGCATCTGGTCAGCATCGACCCGCCACAGTAAGCCGAAAGACAGACCCACATCAGCACATCGCAAAAGCGTACTATTGCAGCGAACCACATCATCAACACAAGAGCATAAAGACCTATCATCGAGCCGGCAGCGAAAGGGAGTTGACCCGGAAAGCGCAGTGAGTTTGAGATCCATGCCGATATCATATATCCGCGATAGTGAATCGGGCCTGTATGATTCATCCCAATGGAGCACAAAGAGCCATCCATCAATATTGGCCGAGTCACAGAGACAATTATCAGCTGCCATCGCAATGTCGGCTTCAAAAGATTGAAATATTGCGAAAGAATCGGCTGAAATCTACGGCAGCGTAGCGAGCAACAGACGATATCGATGACAGCATAATCACCCGTCAAGACGACAGAGAATGCGTGAACAGAAATAGTGCACGCGGACTGGCCACGGCGAGCGCGAACATGTCCTTACCGCACCCACAGCCAGTATTGTTGAATGGGCACCCGCGCAGTGAGCCAGAGCGTGAACCGCCACGTGCGCCGGCGCAGCCTGAACCAGAATAACCGCGATATTGATGGACTGGGCATCCGTCATCGTTAGCAATACATTTGCGACGTCTCATATCTGGTGCTAACAATGTAATTGAACGATCGCGCGTTAACATCCACCATAATTACCGTGCCAAAGATAGCAGACGGTCGCCATTGTCGCCTGTGCCGCTCATATTGTTAGTGCTCATAATTACCGGTCATAATTCATAGCTCCATGTGAAGAATGGTGTTTCATCATTCAGTAACAGGCATAAACTCATCTAAATGGAGATATATTTTGTTTTAATATCGCACAAAATGAAAAGAAGAACACTGAAGATTGTACTCTTCGATCAGTTATCAAGTTTTCGTATTAGCACATAGAAATAAACAATGATAGTTATTATAAACACGTTAGTCGACGTTCACCATGAAAACAGTGAGGTTTATTGCGCAAATTTCGTGCTCAGTTCATATGCGAGATTACGGTACCGAAAACAAAAGTTACGGACGGTAATACACACGCCGGGCGTACGCTTGCCGGAGCAGTCGGTACTATCCACCGTCATCGCTCATGGCGAAAAGGGGTCGCATGGTCGCAAGTTTGGAATGCAGTCCAGCAGTTGCCGAGACACGGTGACAGCAGGCCGTCTCAGCCACAACACTACAGCTTCTCACAGGTCTATTACACGATCCCAACATTTCACAGTTGTGCGGTTGAGCGATTCGTAGCGTCAGTACTTTAGCTACGTCAGTACCGATCACCGATATTTGCGCCATGTCAGGTATGGTTCAGATGTGTTCCCCACTCCGTACAAGACTGCGATTCGTTGGCGTTGCACACTGGTTGTGACACCGTGCAAACAGTACGCATTTTTCGATGGTTTCATCACATGAACGATAAGATTGGCGATGGATCATTCATTATTAATCAACCGTTATAGTTAGAAGAGTTCAGCACACAACCCACACGACAAACCAGCAGTTCGTGGCGGCACAACCATTTATTATCTTCCGGTGTCGCAGTCAAAACAGTCACTGCAATACCTGCTGTAGTAGCCGATTATATGAAGAAGATTTCTTTGAAGACAGTTAGCATCGCGCACCATTTACATATGGCAAAGCCCCGATGCCGAACGTGTCATTATCGCCATGGGTTCTGGTGATACAATACAGAAAACATCAACACCGTTAAAGAGTGCGAGCAGTTTCAATTAAAGCCTACTATAACGCCCATTCTCCGCCGAATTTCGAAGTTCGCTCCTTCCAGCACCGCCACATCGCCGCAGCCAGACCGCGTCAGTGAACAGGCGCCGCGAACCGCCCAGACGCCGTACGCGCCACGTGACCAGCAACTGGTCGGCGGACGTTACGGTTCATCTTCAGCAACATATCAATGGTTTATTTGAAGAATAAAGAAGCGATCGAAGAGTTCACTGGCCGAAGACGACGTTACAAACCTTTCTACCGAACCACCGATATCACAGCCGATGCAGATCATACATGGCTTTCATGATGGTGTCGTTGGTGCTAACAAGTCAACAGTTGAAGATTATTGGTGGGTCATCACAGAGTCCACAGGTTATTTTTATGCTTATCTCCAAATAGTTCGCGGTGTAACTGCCTCACTTAAGATACCTGGTAAGAGTCCGGTTCACAGCCCATACTGTCATTGATAAGGCTTTGACGGTCTTTGTTCATCAGAGCAGCCGAGCCGAGCCCAGTTTGACAGCGACCATAGCTGCGCAGCCAGACCATACAGGCTCATTCTCGCAGACGCAGACAGATTACCCGTCCGCCCTGGGCACACTTCACAGAGTCACGCGAATTTGTCATTAACGCAACTATCGCGCAGACACAGAATGGACGTTTCACGAACACACACAGGCAGCACCGTTCAAATGAACAGACATAGCAGTTATCATCCAGACCGATGAAGGATTCGCTCGTCACACATACGTCAGGCGACAGATGTTGTAGACAAGAATATCCAGTCACGAACAGGTGCTTCAGGAATCGCCGAAGTAACAAGATCCAGCACGGCCGATTATTGGCCTGATTGTTCGTTATGGTTCAACTGGTGACGCATTTCGATTACCGCAACATCAATCAACCACCTGGTTGCGGAACATAAAGAATCATTCCAACTCGGCGTAACAGACGAAGACAGTCCCTTAACGTTGCATTTACGAAAGAACACCGTACGTTCCCGAACGGGGAAGCGAAAGGTATCCAGTGCGGTAAGTGATTTGCATCCCCTACGCTGGCCAATCCGGTTCGTCTCCACCCACGAAGCCAGCCAGTTATCAGAAGATTGCCGAAAATCAACGCCGAATTGCCGATGATCCTTCTCCCCGAAGCAGCGCGAAAGCCGCGAAGCACCGTTCAGAACCAAGTTTTCAATACTGCGAACCGCGTAGGCCGTGGTGCATGCATTGCGCCGCCCTACCGCGATCATCAGTCGACGTCACATCAGTTACATCGAGCCCGCCAGTCATCGGCCCATACAAGGGTCTGGCATCAATACGACAGTGGTGCCCCTCGATTTCGAAGTACTGGTCGCCGCTCAGATGTGGTGAAGCTAATGTTTCAGCTTCCGTCATTCGGCGGCTGTTGCCAACCAGGCCGCTCAACGATTATCGTCGTTGATTCACCAGTCTGCTCGCGGTTGTGATGAATGGTGAGCAGGTTGTTGGGTTAACCACACCGAAGACAACGTTGAACAGCGTTGCAGCGGTTCGCTCGTCATTGAAATCAAGGAAGACAACCCGACAGCAGCTGGAGCGATCGAAGAATATTCGAAGCTATATCGTCGTTAACGATGATCGCCAAAGAATCGTCAACAGTTGCCGAACAGCTGCTCTTCAACCGCCACACCATCAAATGAAAAGAGACCTGTTTCGTTCGTCACGGCGGTGACGGACGGGCCTGATGACAGCTGGCTGCGGATTGACGTAACGGCGACGGCCCAGACGCAACGCTCGAAGAGCCGAAGTTTCACTCCAACAGGCGGACCGAAGTCTTCTGTCACCGTGGCCTCGTCAATCGCGGCGCCCGCTTCCGGCGGTGCGGGCGTCAAGAGCGAGTCGGTCAGACCACGGAATACGGCGCCATGCCGCACAGGTTCAGACAATCACAAGATTCATGAAGCCGAAGCAGAATCATCAATTCTTCGTCGCCACCGTCTCACGTTGGTTACGTGTTGGCGGGTGATTGATTAACGCCCAACGTTCGGTGAAGAATGCAGCCGTTTCAGGTCATTAATGGCTACCGTGCTTGACCAGATTTCGAGAAGCCATTGCATCACCTCGCACCAGACCTCCGCCCTCACGAGTTTCATCACGAAGCTCGTTACTCAACTACCCAGCACAGGGTCAAGAAATAGCAGATAAGTTGTCGAGCAGTTGCTCGTCGCGCCGAAAGCGTTACAAGACTATTCAAGAACAGAAAGTTCCGCTGACGAAACCCCGAACAATAAACTTCAAACACAGTCCCCTTCACTTCAGAGGACAGCGTTTTGCCGTTGATCACGGCAGAAAGCACCGATCAAAGCGAGATGAGAAACACTTTCATTGCGAACGGTATTGCGTTAATTCTTCGCTCAATCAAAATACGTCAGTTCAAAGCTCAAGACGATGGGCAGAATACGTATCATTGATTTGCGATGCCTTTAAAAGAAAAACAGCCCATCGGTATATGGTTGTTACGACAGCCGATTGGTTATAGAATATTACAAAATCATTTTCGAAAGATTAGATCAAAACGTTTATGTTATCTTCAGCGGTTGATCTGAAGAGCCCGGATGTTACCCAAGAGATGAGGTTAGTTGCCGTTGGGCTGGGTGGGGGTTTCGTCACGATTGCCTGTGCCGCACTAGTTGTGCAGCGAACCAACACCTGATGTAAAGACAGTAGTTAGGAGACAGGAGACCCATTATTATTTATTGCCAGCCCACTACTGCAGGCTGGTCTCTGAAACACAGCCGGTGCCAAAGAGTTACTGATTCAACAGAAAGCGGCACTGTTTGTTTCACCCCAATATGGTTTTGATCGCCACATACTACAAAATGACTTTATATACGCCTCTAAGTAAGGCTGCCAGCCATCCATACCTGCATAAAGCAGTCATTTTGCTGGTAATGCAGTTAACAGTGTCAGTCCAAAACCGCATATTTTGAACTAGGAAACAAAATGACTTAGTGCATACTTACGCTTTCTGATTGGATCAGTACAACAGCACCAGCAGTAACTTCAGAAACCAGCACCCTGCAGTAGTAGGTGCAGCACAACAACAATGGTAATATTTTAGATACTCTTTCTGTCTCTAATACTGTCTTTACATCAAGATGACTAGTTTGTGGCCACGTCTAGTGCAGCTTTTTGAGCAATCAATGACAGAACCCCCACCAATTGCAATGAGTCCTTGGCAACCTTCTTCAATATAAAATTCATTTAGATTTTCAACATCTGAAATCTCTGATCTTCCCACATCTTGAAAGATACTATAAAGCGATATTACTGATCTAATCTTTCAAAAAATGGTTGTAATGTTCTCTTTGATAAATCAAATGTCGTAACAACCATACGATTAAGATAGTTTTTCTAAAACATCCACTAAATCTAATAATGCATGTTCACCTTTTATCATCTTAGGCTGTAAGTTTAGCTGTATTTTTGGATGGGCTAAAAGAGTGCCTGTCTAGTTCTTAATAGAAAGTGTTTTCATATCTCACCACTTTGTTATAGTATACCACCCATGAATCTATAACTACATATCCTAAATGAAGAGGATATGTTTTAAGTTTTAATTATTCAGAAGTTTCTTCGTCTTGAACTCTCTTCTTAATCACAGTCCCTTATAACGCTTTTCAGCATCCTTACGAGGCCTCTCGAATAACTTATCTGCTTCTTCGGCCTAATACCCAGGGTAAGCTGAAGTACTGAGCTTTCAGTTGAGTAAGAACCTGTGAACCTGGAGAGTCTCGAGTACGAGATCAATCTGTAATGGCTTCTCAAGTCTTGGTCAAAGCGGTAGAACTGTGTAACTACAAGCAACCGCATTCATTCTGAACGTTAGGCATGTTAGTCAATCCACCCTTAATACCATGCCTCTAAGCATGGTGAGTAAGCGATAATAATTGATGGTCCTTATAACTTTCAGCTCTTTGAATGCCTTGATTGTCTGTGACTGGTTAGCACCCATAGATCCTGTGCAGATAAGGCTGTACCGTATTCCATGAAGATCTGACCGATATCCTTCTTAGCAGACCCTGCCTGCCACCGGAAGCGAACTTCGCGATTGATGAAGCCCTGAGATGACTTAGAAGACTGCTCACCTGTGTTGGAGTAAACTTGTATCAAGTACCAAAACATTTACATCTAGGTTATTGCCAATGCGGGTCTAACCACTGCAGCCAATATCGTGAGCCTCATCCGTCACCACCGATGATCCAAACAGACTTAGAAACAAGGTCTCTTTCAAGTTTGAGTAATTCCTTAACCTCTTGGTTAGAAGAAGCCTTTCAACCTGTTCAACTAACTTGTTAACGATTGTTCTTTGAACATCACGATCATCATTAGCAGCGATATAAGTTTCTGAATGGTGCCTTCAAGTCAGCTTCAAACCTTATCAAGGTTGTCTTCCATAATCTTGAGGATACGAGCACTCTTGTATGACTGAGCAATTGCTATACCATAACCGTATTCAGCGTTGTCTTCGAATAATGAGTTAGCGAGCAACACCTTCAACCATTTTCTCATCCTGGGTACGAATGGATTTGTTGGAGAAACGAGAGCAGTAAATCATTGAGCAACCTGTAAAGGTCGTTAGTAACTAACATAATCGTTACCGAATAACTGAGAAGCTAAACGGTGGTAAAGGAGCCACCACATCCTGGGCAGCAACTGAGATACTGAAGTAAGGCTTCATCAAGGAGATACACAATTTCAGTATTGTTGTTACCAAATTCCTTCTTATGTTGTGTCTAGTATAGATAATCAGCTACTGCCTTGACCTAACTGAGTCTTAATCGTCAGCTGGTGATAATGCCTTAGTAGGACATACTGTAATAGCCATACACCACAGCCTCACACAGTTCTGTGTAGAAAACTTGATTCTGAACTTGAGATTAGCTTCCAGCTCTCTTTATATGCAGGAGAAGGATCCTTCAATGTTAATTCAACGTTGTTTTCAGCAGCAATCTTCTGTGCTGTAGCAACTTCTTCTTCATTCATTAAGAATGAACGGATTGTAGCGTGAGGACATGCAAATCCACACTTACCACACTGGATACACTTTTCAGCTTCCCATTCAGGAACGAGTGTTGCGATTGTTCTCTTTTCCTTAAATGCAACGTTAGGGTTTTAATGTACCATCTGTTACACCGAAGTTTAAGAATGAAGATACTGGCATATCCTGACCCTGTAGGTGGTTAATTGGTGTTACGAATTCATCAAAGAATGCATCACCAGTTGAACCCTTAACAGACTTATCAAATTGTAAGTCAGCCCATGCTGGATCTACAGCTACTTCAACGATTCCTGAAGCACCTGTTTCGATGGCTAAGATATTCTGTATCTCACAACATCCTGTCCCTTACGAGCATATGTATGACGAGCAGAATCTCTCATCAATTCTGAGGATGTGCTATATGGCATAATCTGTTCATTTAGACGGAAGAATGCTGCCCGTAAGATTGCATTTGAAACGTCCCATTCCTGTATCTTGTGCAATCTTAGTTGCGTTAATGATATAGAACTGCATGACGTCTAGCAAGTCTTGCTAAGATACGGTTAGGTAATCTATCTGCAATCTCTTCTGCAGGGATAGTTGTGTTAAGCAAGAATGTTCCGCCTTCCTTAAGGTCACGAACCATATCAAACTGAAGCAGTAACTATCTAATCGAACAAGAGATAAAGTCAGCCTTATCACATGTAGTAGGGCTGAATTGACTCTTACCAAATCTTAAGTGAGAACGAGTACACCACCAGACTTCTTTGGAGTCATATGCAAAGTAAGCCTGTGAGTAAAAGATCTGTATTGTTACCAATCTTAACTGCTGACTTGTTAGCACCAACAGTACCATCAGAACCTCAAAACCATAGAAAATACATGATGTATAGTCTCGCATCCAGATCTGTAATATCAATTGGTTCAATAGAAAGATTTGTAACGTCATCTTCAATACCAATTGTGAACTCTTCCTTTGGAGAATCCTTCTCTTAATTCTTCAAATAAGCCATTGATATGAGATGGGTTTGTATCTTAGAAGATAGACCATAACGTCCACCGATAATTGTAAGATCCTTAAGATCACGTAAAGCATATATCAACATCTAAGAATAATGGTTCACGAGCACCCTGTTCCTTTTGTGTACGGTCTAATACAGCAACTCTTAACAGTTGCTGGAAGAACAGACTTCAAGAATTCAACAGAGAATGGGCGGTATAAGTAAACTTTAATTAAACCTACTTTTTCACCTCTCTTAACGAGTGTGTTAATTGTTTCTGCACTGTATCTGTTACAGAACCCATAGCGATAATGATACGTTCAGCATCAGAGCACCTACATATGTAAATGGTGCATAGTTACGTCCTGTATGCTCAGAAATCTTCTTCATATAATCAGCTACTACAGCTGGAATATTTGCGAAGTGATTATTTTTGAGCTTCTGCAGCCTGAAGAAGATATCATCGTTCTGTGTACCACCTACGAACTACTGGGTTTTGTGTGTGGGTTTAGTGCTAATGCACGGAACTCTTCTAACTTCTCTTTGGGTTGATTAAGCTTCTTAGTAGTCATAGTCCATCACTTCAATCTTATCGATTTCATGTGATGTACGGAAACCATCAAAGAAATGCATTACTGGTACACGTTGGTCAATCGCAACCAAGTGTGCAACACCAGCAAGATCCATACAGTCTTGTACGGAGTGGGAACACATCTGAACCATACCTGTTTGGCGACAAGCATAAATATCAGAGTGATCACCGAAGATACTTAATGCGTGTGTAGCTAAAGTACGAGCTGCTACGTGATAACTCCTGGTAACATTTCACCCTTTAACTGTAAATATTTGGGATCATTAATAATAGACCCTGTGAAGCTGTAAATGTTGTAGCTGAAGAACCAGCCTGTAATGCACCGTGAATTGCTCCGGCAGCATCACCTTCAGACTGCATTTCCACAACCTTAACACGATCTCCAAACACGTTCTTACGACCTGCTGACCATGCATCAACATTTTCCGCCATAGGCGATGACGGTGTATTGGATAAATACCGGCTACTTCCGTAAAAAGCTACTACGCGGCGTGGGCAGTTGCGGTATTACCATCCATAGCTTCGAAAACTTTTTGTTTTCAGTACTCATATGTCCTCCTTCATAATACCTTTTATATATTATAAAACTAAAAACACATGAAATAATAGAGATTTGGGCATAAAATACACTATTCTCCGCTATTTTTCCATGATTGATTAGACAACGAAAAACAATCGACTAACATTGTTTTATAAATAACCTATCATTTGTTTGTATTTCTATATCACTGTATACAAAAACTTGATAACTTAAGTCAAGAAGAAATTTTTAATCTTTAGTGATTTCTTCTTTTTCATTTTGTGCATTATTAAAACAAGAGAAATTATATCTCCCATTTTGCTAGATTAGGTTTATACTGTTACTAAGAATGATATAGAGTACCATTCTTACATAGGCTATAGATTATGACCAGTAATTTATGAGCACTAGCAGTATAGGCAGCTTTAGACGACAATGGGCATTGGGTCTGCTGTCTTTTCTTTTTGGTGAATTCATATAGTGGATCTTCTTTGCGCAATCGATAATTACATTGTGCACCAAGATATAAAAGACATCGCAAATGCTTATTACCTTTCTTTGATATCTTGAGATGCAGTCCATCAATATCACCGGATTGTTGTATCTTTGGATTCAAACCTGCATATGCCACGATGGCTGCTCTGTTATCAAATCGGTTCACATCTCTAAGCTCTGCTATGATACGGGCTGCCAGATTCTCTCCGATTCCAACAATACTAACAATAGGTGCGAAATAAGGACATGTTCGTGCTATCTCTATCATTTCCTTCAATAGCGAATCGCATTTTTTCTTCTGTTCCTGCACATTCTCTATCAATCTTGGCAAATTGATTACTTCTATATCATCGATATCACATCCTGAATAACACTCCTTTGCCTTCTCGTAGATTTTATGTACGATTCTTTCTGTATATCCTCTTAAATGACCTGTACGATGCCCAACGGTCTTAACGATGGTATCCTCTCTATGACTCAATAGTAATGATGGATGAGGATATCTTTTTAATATCTCCATTGGGATTGGATCATACAAATTTTGATTCCCTTTAAAGGTCTTATCAATCCTTGGATATATGATATCCAGCATGGATCTCAAACTCACTTTGCGCTTCCGAAGATGAACCAACTCACTTTCATATATACGGCTCAATTGATAGAGTCTTTTGTACTCTTGTGGTTGTGCTTGATATTGTCTTAGTTCCTTCTCACAATAGTACACTTTTGCGATATGCGCACAATCTAATGCGTCTGTCTTATTACTATGTAGGTCGGTCTTACGATAGGTCGCAGATAATAATGGCGAAATGATGTAGTACCTTATCTTGTGGTCTTCAAGATATTTTTGTAGTGGTCGATGATAGACACCTGTAGCCTCAAAGATAACTGGTATATCTTCTCTTTCTGTCTTAGCTTCAAGGTCTTTGATAGTTTGCCCTAATTTCTGGAAACCATCAATCGTAGCTGAAAGCTGTTTTGGTTTTCTCATCGGATGCCCATTCTCTATGAAAGGCTGGTAATGACAGGAACCCTTTGATACATCCACTGTAATGATTGGTCCTTCCATGATGGAATACTCCTTTCTTTCTGATATGCATAATGTCTTGGTAAACTTCCCATCCCCACATCCGACTATTTTTCTGGCTTATATACGACATATCTAACTGTTTCCTGGATTGTCATCTTGATAAAGCAGCCTAAGAATATAGGAGGGAAGCAGAACGTTTTTTGTGACGGACTCAATGATATCACTGGTCTAAAAAGAAGTACGTTCTCACTTTACCCAGACCAATTCCCATACATGCCTGTACGAGAAAGGCCAGAAACATTCTAGTGTTCCTGACCTCTATATCATATTCTTCTTCTGAAGTTTTTTCTCTATGATCAGGACTAGATTATTCCTGATTTCATAATAGAAAAAGAAGTCCTAAGACTTCTTTTTATTGATTCATGGATTTCATAACGGAACGAATTCTAGCCTCACTTGGCTTACGTCCCATTTGCATAAACATTGCACGAACCATCTTCTCATTGATTGGTGGATTTTCCTTAAGCTGCTTCTCGAAATATTTTCTTGTTAAGAAAAATGTTACGATTGCACCAATTAATCCACCAGCAATGAAGAATCCTAATGAACTCCAAAAATTCCATATCTTACACCACCTATTCTTCATGTACCTTGTTATTTTAACGTGTTTTGTACATGCTTGCAACGGCTAAAACTGTGTTTTATTTAGCCGCATCTTTTGCAGTTGCCAATTTGATTAAATCAGCGTAGATGTTATAAATCTTTTTATACTGTTCTTCTGTCATTTCTGGATTTACATCGATGTCATAATCTTCCAAAACACCAACATGGAAATCTACAACTGCACCATCTTTGACTGCCATAACATCAGGAATATAGAGAGATGTTCCACCCTTTGGATTCTCTAAGTATGTTACGTCGATAAACTCTTCAACCTTTTCACGATACTGCATAAACTCTTCATCTGTCTTGTAGAACTTTCTACTTACGTCTACATAATACACAGTTACCCCAGCATCCTTTGCAGCTTGATTTAATACTGTAAATGCCTTTTGACTATAACGTGAGTCAGGTTTCGCAAATACCATTACACCTGAATATTTATTTTCGAAGAATGTAATAGCGGATGGTAATGAAATCTCCTTAATGGATGGTTCCTTGTCTGTAATCTCTGTAAACTGTGAGATAGAACCATCTGTTACATAGTCTAATTTATATTGTTCCTTTGGAGTGCAACCAAGCATGAATGCACATAGAACAAGCATCATTAATTTCTTCATCATTGAATTCCTCCTTCAACACCTTCTATTTTATCAAAAAAAGCCAGTTTGATAACTGACTTAATCTAAACTTAAAGACCGAAGGTAGATATAGTTCCCTCTTCTGTAGAGGTGGGTACTCTTGGTAAAACTTCTGGATCCTCGCTCGTAACGAGTTTTCACTCCATCTTACGCAATCAGAATTCCCTTATATCATATTGTAGGAAAAATATGTTCCCTCCGGCACATGTATTATAGCACCAGAGGGAAATAATAATAGTCTTGACACTTTTATTTTTCTTGCTTGGAGATTTCGATACCTAAAATATCTAGTTGTTTCTTATCAACAACATTTGGTGCTTCACTCATTAAGTCGAACGAACTATTTGTTGTTGGGAACGCTACTACATCACGGATGTTATCTGTGCCAGCTAATACCATAATTAAACGTTCTAGACCAATACCTACACCACCATGTGGAGGTGTTCCATATCGGAAAGAATCTAAGAAGAAACCAAAGCGAGCCTTTGCATCTTCGAGTGATAGTCCAATCGCTTCAAATACCTTAGCCTGTAATTCTTGACTATGAATACGAATAGAACCAGATAATAGTTCATATCCATTTAATACTAAGTCATAAGCACGTGAAGAAACATGTCCTGGATCTGTAAATAGTTTATCTACATCTTCTTCCTTTGGTGCTGTAAATGGATGATGTGCTGCTACCCAGCGTTCGTCTTCTTCGCTGTACTCAAACATTGGGAAGTCAGTTACCCAAAGGAACTTGTAAGTAGCTTCACTTGGGATAAGATTCAGCTCATGACCTAAACGTACACGTAGTGCACCTAAAGATGCCTGTACAATTCTTGCAGTATCCGCAATCACTAGTACTAAGTCATTATTAACAAGACCTAGCTTCTCTACTAACTTCGCCTTTTCTTCTTCACTCAACACCTTAGCGATAGAACCTGTTAATACATCATTTTCCATCTTGAGGTATGCAAGAGCCTTTGCTTTAAAGCCATGTTTTACAAAGTCTTGTAATTGATCTAGACCCTTACGACTATACTTATCTGCCGCATTTTCAAACTTCACACAGTTGATGATTCCACCATTTTCAATTGTATTCTTGAATACCTGGAATTCTGTATTTTCAAATATAGCAGTGATATCCTGAATTTCATTACCAAAACGCATATCTGGCTTTGTCTGTACCAAAAGCGTCTCATACATTCTGCCCATGGTACACGCACAAAATGATCTTCTAATGTATAGTTCTTTGTTTCCTTGAAGATGTTTTGCATTAAGTCTTCAACAACCGCAAAGATTGTATCTTCATCACCAAAGCTCATTTCAATATCAATCTGTGTAAATTCAGGCTGACGGTCTGCACGTAAGTCTTCATCACGGAAACATCTAGCAATTTGGAAGTATTTTTCCATACCACCAATCATCAATAACTGCTTATAAATCTGTGGTGACTGTGGAAGTGCCCAGAACTTACCGTTGTAGATACGGGATGGAACTAGATAGTCACGCGCACCTTCTGCTGTACTTCTTGCTAGGATTGGTGTTTCAATTTCTACGAAACCTTGTTTATCCAACACATTTCTAGCAACCATGCATAACCTTTATGACGTAATATCATATTCTGCTGTAATACAGAACGACGTAAGTCGAGATAACGATATTTCAAACGTGTATCTTCACTTGTATCAGTATCATCCGCAATTGTAATCGGTGCTGTTTCTGCGCTATTAACGATGTTGACAGATTCAACATGAATTTCAATTTCACCTGTGGCAATCTTTGGATTAGCATCCTTACGCTTTTCAACTGTACCTGTCACCTGCAAGAATATATTCATTGCGAGCATCCTTTACAGCATCTCGCAATACTTTCATCAAAAGTCAACTGTACGATACCACTACGGTCGCGTAAATCAATAACAGTGATCCTGAGGTTACGACGCTTCGCAACCCAGCCAACTAACGTAACTTTTTCACCAGTATTCGCTAAGCGTAAAGTACCATTTTCATGTGTTCTTTCCATTATTTATTCTCCCATTGTTTGAGTGTCTCTAATAATTCATCTTGTTTGATTGTTACCTGTGATTTATCAGAGATATTCTTTACATTCATTGTATTGTTCTTAACTTCATCTTCACCAAGAATCACTACATATCTTGCATTGTTACGATCAACACTCTTAAACTGTGCCTTGAGTGAACGCTGCACAAGATTGGCTTCTGCACTATATCCAGCATGACGTAACTGTTGCACTGTCTTTAAGACAGATGCTCCTACATCACCTAAACCGATAACATACACATCACATGGATTTTCATCTCCAAAGTCATGTCCTTCCTCAGCAGCTAAGCTAATTAAGCGTTCCATACCAATCGCAAAACCAATTCCTGACATCTCAGGACCACCATAATACTCTACAAAGTGGTCATAACGTCCACCCGCAAAGATGGTTGCCTGTGCACCACTATCTGGTCTTGTGGATATAACTTCAAATACTGTATGTGTATAGTAATCAAGACCTCTTACAAGATGATCATCAACTTCATACGGAATCTCTAGTGCATCTAAACATGCAAGCACACGGTTGAAGTAATCCTTGGATTCTTCATTTAAGTAATCCGCAAGCTTTGGTGCTGTATGCATGCATTCTTTATCATGGTCTACTTTACAGTCTAAAATACGCAGAGGATTTTGTTCATAACGACGATGACAATCTCCACATAACTCTTCAAGATGTGGTTTGAAGTATTCCTTAAGTGCTGTACGATATGCTGTTCTAGATGCATCATCACCAAGTGTATTGATACATACCTTAATACTTGAGATACCCATCTGTTTTACAATGTCATATCCTAGTGCAATTGTTTCCGCATCTAATTCTGGAGATTTAGCACCGATATTTTCAATACCAAACTGTGTAAACTGTCTCTGTCTTCCCTTTTGTGGGCGTTCATGACGGAACATTGCGCCAAGATAATAGAATCTACCAGGCATCTCCATTGAGCCATATTGTTTATGTTGATTAAAAGCACGGATAACGCCTGCAGTTCCTTCAGGTCTTAATGTATAAGAATCATCGTGCATTGCAAATGTATACATCTCTTTATTTACCATGTCACTGGAGTCATTTTCACGCTTGAATACTTTTGTTTCTTCAAAGTATGGTGTACGAATCTCACGGTAACGATAACGCTTCGTCGTTTCACGAATGACTTCTTCTGCGTGATGCCAACGATTCATCTCGTCTGGTAAAATGTCGTAAGTTCCTCGTGTTTGATAACTCATAGTTTTTCCTCTCAAACAGATATAAAAGCGTCCCTATCCAAGGACGCTTTATGCGCGGTACCACCTTAGTTCTATGATTTCTCATGCGCTCTTTCCGTAACGTGGAATACGTTTATCCCTACTATTTTCAGGATACCTTCTCCAGAGTGTCAATCCTAAGAATCCGCCAATGCTTTGCACCATACCATTGTCGCTCTCATCGTCTTCTAACAAGAACCTCTTTCTTTGAATTTAGTTTGTATTATAGCCTTTACGCTTACTTTTCTCAAGTGCTTTTCTTAATGTGTTGTACGATCAACGCTAAGCACAGATTCGACTTTACGAATATTGGCAAAGACGTTATTCATCTGCTCTAAATTTTTAATCGCGTGATACTTTTAACTGTTGAAGTTAATGTTTTCATGCGTTCACCGTATAGTGATTGAATCAGTTGTACTTTACATTGAGAGATTGTATTTACGATATCTGTGAAAGTAAGTGTGGACGATCATTGCAAATAATACTCAGGTCACAATCATACATGCGATCGACATCTGCATCTTCCCACATTACATGAATGAGTTTTGTTTTCTCATTTCTAATATTAGGACAATCTACACGTGTGTAGCTTTTAACACCTTCATTTCGCGTGATATAACTGATGATTTCATCACCATAAATTGGTAAAGCAACAATGCGCTGAGTGACATCTTCATCGATTCAACACCAGGTACGACTAGTCCTGATTTAGAAACACAGTGTACTGTCTCTTTATTGAGTACACGTGATAAATTTCATCTTCTGTTGAACGTTGTTTTACATTTGTTAAGCGCTCAGCAGCTAAAGATGGGTTAATCGACTTCACCGCAATTGCATGCCTGAAGTCATTGTAGTTAGATACTTGAAATCCTGTGAGATACTATCAATCTTTTGCGGGATCCATAAATTTCGGGATCAGTACCGCGTTTACGAGGTTCTTCTATCAGAATCTTTTCGCCTTCTTCAATCTTCTCTTCACGTTTCTCAGATTCCTTCTTTAAGATATGCACGGATCTTATTTTCGCGCTTGTGCTGTCTTAACAATCTTAAGCCAATCTTCAGATGGACCTGTACCCTTTAATGTCCTGATATTTACAACATCACCTGTATGTAGTTCTGTTGTTAGGTGGAACAATCGCATCATTCACAATCGCTCCGACCATTGTATGTCCAACATCCGTATGAATACGATAGGCAAAAGTCAATTGGGGTAGCACCTGCTGGAAGACTCAAATGACCTTCCTTTAGGTGTCATTACAAGACATTCTCAAAGACATCCTTCTGTAATAGGCTCCATGTAATCTGTCGCAGATGTAGTGGTTTCACTTTCACTATACAACGCAAAATCTCTAAACCAAGTTAGTTTATCTTCAATTTCCTTTTGTTCGGCTTTGGCATCATAGCGAGAACCTTCTTTATAACGCCAATGCGCCGCAATACCTTGTTCCGCAATCGCATCCATGTCTTCTGTACGAATCTGTACTTCGAAGATCTTCGCATCTTCACCAAGAATCGTTGTATGTAAAGACTGATACATGTTTGGTTTTGGTACAGCGATATAATCTTTTAATCTTCCTGGAATCGGTTTGTATTTTGCATGAATATATCCAAGAATTTCATAACAATTTAATTCAGTCTGTGATATAACACGAATCGCCAATAAGTCTAAAAATCTCATCAAAGCGTTTGTGTTTATGTACCATCTTCTTATAAATGGAATATAAGTGTTTTGAATCGACCAAAAGATACGGAAGTGAATATTATGGCTTGTTAACATTTCTGAAATGTCTTTTAATCATCTTATTCACAGCCGCATCATTCTGCCTTTTCTGATCTTCTACCAGATGCGCAATATGATAGTACTCTTCTGGCATTACAATAGAAACACAAGTCTTCTAATCATTCTTACTAGAACTAATACCTAAACGATGGGCACTGTGCCATATACATCTAACGTCTCTGCTGCAATTTCTTTTGAGAAGCTTTCAGATTGGTATTGTAATGTACGCATATTATGCAGTCTATCTACAAGTTTAATGATAATGACATTTGAAATGTCTTTTTGCTATCGTAATAAAATCTTACGATGGTTGGCTGCTTGATATTCTGGATCATCTTTCCTTTAAAGTTTAAATTACCAATCTTTTGTAACAGCTTCAACTAAACTTACGATTTCATCATCAAAGTCTTGAGCCAACTCTCACGTGTAATGTTGCAGTCTTCAATCACATCGTGTAAGAATCCTGCGCAATCGTCTTTGGACCGACATCGTGGTGTCGCAAGAATATAGTGCTACATTTACAAGGTGAACAAAATATGGCTCTCCACTCTTGCGGAACATGCCTGCATGTTTCTCGGAAGCATAAGCAGCCGCTTTTTCAATGAGAGCTAGACTTTTCAGGCACCGGAATATAATTGTCTCTTTCGTCCATCCGATACTGTTGGATTTTACGTTCAGCCATATTTTCACCTCCTACTATTTTGCAATCGAAATTACTTTCGATTCTATTTTATTTGTCGCTTAGGCGAGTCATTGCATATGTCATGTGCCTTCAAGCGCTTTTACGTCCATCCATTCCTTCACCAAATAATCTGATAACAAACGCAAAAACCCACTACAACACCACCCAATTGTTCAATCATCTTTTGCAGTAGCCTTTGCTGTTCCACCAGTCGCTAATAAGTCATCAATAATAACAACACGCTGACCTGGCTTGGATTGCATCTTTGTGCATGTGAACTCATTAGAACACATATTCTAATTCATACTACAGCTAATTGTTTCATGAGGAAGTTTACCTGGCTTTCGAACAGCACAAAACCCTAATCCAAGTTCAACCGCAACTGGGCAGCCAAAAATAAACCCTCTACTCCGGACCAACAATCATATCTGCGTTAACGCTCTTTAGCATCTCACATAGTTGATTTGTTACTTCTCAAATGCTTCACTTTCTAAAAATTGGTGTAATGTCTCTAAAAAGAATTCCTTCGATTGGGAGTCTCTTACAGACGCAATGTAATCTTCAATTTTAATGCCATGATAAATCCCTCCTGTACGGATAAAATAATTTTTGTAATATGCATTCTTTTAGTATGCAGATTTAGCAAATATCTTCAGTATCATTTGACAGGGTTGCATGATTACGCCACCTATTAATGATAAATCTTACCAATCAAACGTTTTGTAAAGATTGGTGAGTTAGATTTCTACTCTTATAGAGTACGCTTCAAAGCCACCACTGCTATTTGCGATGATATTTCACCATCTTCGCTAGTTTCTTTACAGCTCTACAACATTCATTCCTCGAGCGCAAAATTTGGTTCCAATCATCTCTTTGGATATGGTGTAAAGCATTCAATATCGATGATGTTACTAAGATTAATATCTTCTACATCAATCCGTATCGCATCCTGTACTGGTTCAATATATTCATAGCCAGTTTCAGCCATCTTTTCTTGTGCCTGTTGATAGAAATCTTCAAACTTTTATCTATAGGAACAGAAATACCTACCGCTTGTTCATGACTCACCAAAGGCTGCTAAATTTTCAAAAAATCCTTAAAGAAATCAAAAGATTAAATCCCGGGACACTTCTACCACTGCCCTTAATCGTATCATGGCTCTTAGCCATGACAAGCACTGGTCGATGTAGTTGTGAAACAATGCGTCCGGCCACAAGACCTGATACTCCTTCATGGAAATCTTCTTGATATAAAATTGGAAACTTCTCGTCTGTTATCATATTGAGTTGCCGTCTCACTTATCGAAGAACTGATTTTTCTCACTCATTAATCTGATTTACTTGTAGCATATTGTGCAATCTGTTCTTCATTATTTGAAAGTAAGAATGGAATCATCACGGTTGACATTCGCAAAATCACTCATACGTCCAAGGCTATTCAGTTTTGGAACGATAGAGAATGAAATAGAAGTCATATCAACTCCACTGCCTGGATTTAAAAGACTAATCAACTACGCGGTCTACCCTGCTTTAACATAGCTAGTCCACGCTTTTACGATACGTCTAGTTTCTTTCCATAGAGGCATGACATCCCCAATTGCCTGTACTTGCGCAAACGCTGTTTAATATCATTATTCCTCAATCAGATTGCGTGCAATCTGTAAAAGCAACACCTGCACCAGAAAGATAACAATACTCACTTTCCATATAGTTTGATGAACCACGTATGGAGTTTCTATCTCTTCATCAATCTGGTGATGATCCGTAATAATAATATCTAAACCTAGTTCATTGGCTTTTTGAATTGCCGCATGTGCTTTTACACCGTTATCAACGGTGATAATTAGGCTATATCCTTTTGACATGCTAATTCAACAATGTGCAGATAATCCATAGCCTTCTTTCATTCGATCTGGAATGTAACAACCATGTTCAATCTTCAGTTTCATCAGGTGTATGCTTCTATGATTGTTGATGAGCAAATGCCATCCGCATCATAGTCTCCCGCAATCATGACTTTTTCATCTTTTGTATAGTAGACGTTTACAACATTTTGTATACACTCTGCTTTACTTGTTGTAAGTGCAGTATCCGTATTAAATAACTCATGAATTTCTTCATCACTTAAGTGAGAAGCCATCAAAAGTTTCGCACTCAATAGACCAATCTGATATTTTTCTTGTAGATTAGATGCGTCTACATCCAATAACGTTATACTTCATTCTTCAAATGCTAACTTTCTAAAATACATTCCACGATGTTCGAAGTTCCTGAAATGATCATAAGAACTTGCGGCTGGAGATAAGACACATGCATGATGAGGACGTTAGTTTTCTAAGCAAAAGAAACAGCCTTCTCTAGATTTTCATCTGATGTAATCCAGGTCTTAGTAAGCCTTTCTGTTCCATTTTCAGAATAGATACGCTCTGTCGCATACATAAAGATGACCTGGACATCCTCTTGCATGTAAGTAGTCTTCTACTTCATCATATCTCAATACCACGGTCCATTCCACCTACAAGAACAGTATCCACATGCTCAATTGACTCTAATGCTTGTATACAGGATTGGCCAATTGTGGAAATAGAATCATTGATAAAACGAATTTCCTTATATTCTCCTAAGTCTTCTAAGCGATGCGCTAGTGGTCTAAAACACAATTGCCTTCATTACACTTTCATCACTAACACCTAACTTATTTGCGATAAAGTACGCAACCGCAAGATTACGATAGTTATGTTCACCAATTAACTTCGCATTAGATGTATCTAGTTGATGTCCTGGAATACATATTGATGTACCATGTGCTGTAATATCCTTACCAATTAAGTATGGTGTATTTAACGATAACTGGATGAAGTCTTTCATCTCTTCATGCATGATTACTGTATCGCCTTGAATCTGGTTTGTAAAAATATGAGATTTTGCAATACCATACTTCTCCATTGTTCCATAGTGATCTAAGTGTTCTTCATATAGATTTAAGAAGATAGCGTATTGAGGTGAATAACGACAGATTTCTAGTTGATGACAAGATAATTCTAGAGCAGCGTAAGCCCTCGCTTCCATCTCATCAATCGCTTCAAAACAAGGAATACCGATATTGCCAACTAAGCATACTTGATACTTCTCTTTTAATAGTGCAGCCACAAGCGATGTTGTTGTGGACTTACCCTTTGTACCAGTAATCCCAACAATATGGTCACGATAATGTTTTATAAATAATTCTGCTTCCCCTGTAATCTTACTCACATCAATACAGTCAGGAATTACAATACCAGGTGACTTTAGAATTAAATCAAAACTATTTAAATCGACATCCGCCTCACATAGACAGGATGTATGAATCGTATCAGCCTTTGCCTTCTCTAGAGATGGACCAGCTTTTGATTCTACAATTGTTAAATTCTGCTCAGGAAGTAAACGTCGAATGAATCGATATGTAGCTTGTCCTTCTCGGCCATAACCCCAAATCACCACATTCTTATTTGCAAATTCATCTCTCCATGCTTGTAGGCTCATACGCTTTTCTCCTTACTTATTTCTTTAGAAGTTGAATGACATCTTCTAAATTCTCTGTTTGATATTCGATCATCTCTTTCATGATATGATCTGGTTTAATTGTATCTTCGATAAAACAAGAATGCATTCCTGCTCTTTTGGCAGCAGTAATACCCTGTTTTGAATCTTCTAAGACAAGACAGTCTGATGGTTTTATACCTAATATTTTAGCACCAACCAAGAATATTTCAGGGTCAGGTTTTGCGTGTGTTACCATGTCGCCTCCAACAATGGCATCATACTCTAATGGTGTAGATACCGTCGACAATAACGCTTCCACATAAGTACGATGACTGCTGGAACAAATCCCAATACAATAACCATTTTGTTTGAGCCACTGAAATAAGCTAATTAATCCCTTCTTATTCAAACAATCTTTTCTGAATCGATGACCAGAAATATCAAATCTCTTTTTCTTCATCACTTCAAACTAAGTCTATTCCCTTCGGAATGGATGAAAGATAACGAGTTAGTTCCTCTCCACCCGAACCGGTAATGTTGATGAAGAAATCTTCAGGTAAGCTAAATCCAAGTTTATTGGCTTCGTCCTTCCATATCTGTTGTGAGATGAGTTCTGTTTTCCAAAACATCAAACCATCACAATCAAATAGGACAGCTTTTACATCTAACATACACCCTCCTCAAAATTAAGAAAGCAGCGGTATGCCCGCTGCTTATTGTTCATTAAGCGTTAATACCAGAAATGGTATATTCATCAAGAAGTTCTTTCTTAACTTTCTTATCTTTCTTTTGTTTTGTAATCTTCTGTTTTGGCTTAGACTTCTCACGGATCAAGCACCATACATAAGCCGCAATAAATACAGATGAACTTGTACCAGCAATTAATCCAACTAACATCGCAAATACGAATGTGAAGATGGAATTACTACCCATGATGAGTAAGAAGATGACAGGAATAATCGTTGTAAGTGATGACATCAAGGACATCTTGATAGCTTCATCAATCGCTTCATTAGCGATAGAACGATATTCTGTAGGTTCGATACGATTCCGTAGATTTACTTCTTCACGTACACGGTCGAATACAATAATCGAGTTATTGATTGAGTAACCAATAATTGTAAGTAATACAGAAATTAATTCAATATTTACTTCTAGTCGTAAAATACCAAACACCGCAATTACAATTAATACGTCATGCACAAGTGCTACTAAACATCCAAACGCATAGTCAAACTCATAACGGAATGTGATATATGCAAGCATCGCAATCCACGCAACAACCGTTAGAATTACAGCACTTCTTACAAGTTCAGAACCTACTACTGGAGTAACAATGTTATCACCAGGTTCAACGCCATACTTCTTTTCAAAAGCAGACTTAATTGTTGTTAACTGTTCTTTATCTAAAGACGCTTTTGTTGTGGCGTAAACAGTATGTTCACCAGCACTCTGATAACTAAAGCCCTTATAACCTAATGTTTCCATCTCTGCTTCTACATCAGAAACATTTACAACCTGTTCAGAAGTAACTGTTAACTTTGTACCAGACGCAAAGTCAATACCTAAGTTTAAGAAACCATTTCCTTTAGCTAAGTTAAAGAAACTTAGCGCTAGAGATAATACGATAATAGAAATACCAGCAGCTACTGCATACTTCGCTTTACCCATGTAATCAAACTTGAATGTACCTGTGTAGAATTGTTTTTCACCCTTAGATACATCAGGCATTTGACTCTTCTTAACAGCAACTAATTCTGGCTTTCCATCGCAAATTCCAGAGTCAACAATGAGATTCAATAACCACTTAGAGAAACCTACGTTAAGAATCAACGTCATCACAACAGTAATAATCAACATAGTCGCAAAGCCCTTAACTGTACCTGTTCCCCAGATATACATGATTAGCGCAGCTAGAAGTGTTGTAAACTGTGCATCAAAAATTGCACCAAAGGATAACTTGCCACCTTCCGCAACTGCAGCGCGAACACTTCTACCTTTGTATAACTCCTGACGAATACGTTCATAGTTAATGATATTCGCATCGACTGTCATACCAACACCTAATACAAGAGCGCCGATACCAGATAATGTAAATACTGCACCCATTAAGGAGTAGATTCCAAATACAGCCCATACATAGAATGCAAGTCATGATAGATGAAATCAAACCTGTAAACGATATACAAAGATCATAACAGCCATAACTACCGCAACACCAATAACACCTGCAAGTGCTGTTACCTGTAAAGCATCTGCACCATATGAAGCAGATACAACGTTACTGGAAAGTTCAGTTAACTTGACTGGTAAGGAACCAGAATTGATAAGGTTAGCAAGTGTTCTTGCAGAATCTTCTGCAAATTTCAGAGATAATGCAGTCGCCATTAATTTCTGTTTTGTACAGAGCTTGAGCTGAGATATACTTAGGCTCTTCACCATTCTTTTGCCTTCGCAGCTTCTGCAGCGTAGGTATCGCCATCCTGCCAATCAAGCCATACGACCACAATGTTTTGCGCCATTGTCTTTTGTGCACCGTCGCTTTGTCATTGCCGCAAACTTCTTTTATCCGCAATCTTTTTAAAGATACGATAGTTCACCATCTTTATACGCAAGAGATGCACCACCTTCTTGTAAGATAGATGAATCAGCTAATTCATTATTATCTACATCACGGAATGTTAGGTTGCTGTTGTACCAATTTAATTCACGTGCAGTTTTCCAAGGTCTTTCAGCACCCGCAATCTGTACACGAACGCGGTTATTACCTTCCACTGTAATTCTGGTTCACTAACACCCAATACGTTGATACGCTTTTGAAATACTGTTAATCACAGCAGATATCAACTGTAGAACCTTCATTCAACGGTTCTACCTGATATAAGGATTTCCAAACCGCCACGTAAGTCTAAAGCCAAGATTTGGCTAGAGATAATTGAACGTATTGTTGTACCAATTGAAAAGTGTACCCAACAATAGAACAACTAACACAGCTAACTTACTTTTCTTTGTAGTATTCTTTTGCCATAAGTTAATTCCCTCCAATGACATCCGCAAAATCTTTCAAGATTTTCTTCGCAACCATCAATAACAGCTTGTGTTGATAAGAAACGTACAATATCATTTGCAGCCACATTCCCACCAACATCCACAGCTTGATTAGTGTTCGCGGTGATTTTATTACGCCATAAATGATTCAGATAATCCTCAAGATTTACATATGTAAGAGTAGGCAAATCTTCTTTTGTAATTTTTGTAGTTTAGAACCATCGTAAGTTCAACCTAGTCGATGATTCATCACAGTACTTTAGACATGCCTTCCTCCTAACAACTTAGTTATTATACCAAAACATCTTTCAATAACCATTTGAAACAGAAATTTTAACAAAATCCTATACTGTCAAGTATATACTTTGTCTAATTACCAAAAGTATTCAAATGATAAATAAATACTGTTTGAATGGATAAATACTTTTTACTATTATATCTTGTTTTAGCTCTTCTATCACATCTAGATCATCTGGGATTAGCGAATTCAATAAAGAGTCCAATTCCAGCTAGAAATTGCCTCCCTGTGCTGTGAACATACGTACAATACTAACTCAGGCATACCCTTAATACGGAATGCATAATGAATTGGTGTATACGGGAACACTATGCCTAATTTTCACAGAACCAATCTGAATCATCACGCAAAAGTGTTTCCAAATCACCGGTACCCTCAGCGATTAGAATTAATAGTAGCTCAGTCTTTGTAATCATCGCTAAGGCAGCTAACACACCACCCTAAAAGCAAGTGATCCAGTATCACCATAAATACTGTGCTGGTTTTTATTGTAATAAAGATAGCAAAGCAAAGCACCAATCAAACAAATTACAAAGATAGCTAAACCAATCTTTTCTTGTTTTAGAGTAATCACAAGATATGGAATCAAGGCAATAATACTTACACCTGAAGATAGACCATCCATACCATCTGTTAGATTCACTGCGTTACTAGAACCAAACATAAATAGTACTAAGAAGAAATATGCAATACCGAGCGGCAATACAATACGTGTAATTGGTAATGTAATTTCTAAGGATGCGTGAGAGCGATATAACATGAAGAATATCACCGCAAGAAGAACCTGCATCAAAAACTTATGTAAAGGTTTTAAACCTTCATTGTTCTTAAGTACTGCGATTAAGAAATCATCCACAAAACCAATTAGACCATAACCTATAAAACGCAAGTAACACGATAAGTGTATCTAAATCTTGAATACATCCTTCACAAATATCAGTGTCAAGACAACTGGTACAATGATAAACAAGATACCACCCATAATAGGTGTTCCTGCCTTTTTCTTATCATCTTCCAGTGCATATTCACTTACCGTCTGTTTGAAGCTTAGCTTCTTGAGGTACTGAATCAAAAACGGCATCGTCACTAGTACAATACTAAGACTTAGTACAAAATATAAACTCATTTGAAATATTGACATATTTACTCCTGACTACCCACCAAAGTGGATCGAGATAGCGGTTCCCTTTTCAATGTATGAACCAGCCGGAATATCTTGTGAAGTAACAACGGATGTTTCATCACCTGAGATGTTAATATCTAATCCCGTCGCTCTTTGCCAGAATCCTGCAAACATCCTGTCTACTCCAAACCTGTCATATTCTGGTATGTAAATCGTATTGCATTGGTTACTAGGAATACCTTTTGTCCAGTTGTGACAGATTGTCCAACCTGTGGATATTGACGGATGACTGGCTTCCATCACCAAGGTTATATAGATCTGTACCATAAGAATCCATCACATTCTGTACATGGCTTAGACTATGGTTGATTAATGAAGGCATCTCATACACAGATACTGTTTCTGCTGTCGTTTCTTGTGTTGTTGCGACTTGTTCTGCAAATCCATACTGCATCGCAATACGACGCAATAAGTTTACTTGTGGTTGCTGGTTAACTGGTACACTTGAATCAATTCGGACTGCATAATAAAACCAGAATCTGTGGGTTATCTGCCGGTAAAGCACCCATAAAGGAATAGATATACTTACCAGATTGATAACTACCATCAACCGCAAATTCAGTTGTACCTGTCTTACCCATCACCTTGCATTCTGGGATACGATAACCACGACCTGTACCCTTATCATCATTTACTACACGATATAGAATACTCTGTAGTTGTTTTGCTGTATCACTCGTGATTGGATGTCCTACAACTGTCTTATTTGCTTTATAGATATACTTCGAATTATCATAACCATCACGAATCGAATCAACGAAATATGGTTTTACCATTGTGCCATCAGAGAATACAGCACTATATGCCTGCATCAACTGTAACATTGTTACTGTAGAACCCTGTCCAAAGGATGGATGACCAGCTTATCCGACGGATAGGGTAAAAGATTTAATGTACTAGTCGCTTCTGCAAGCCATCAGTATCAACATCCTTAAAGAAGCCAAACTTTCTTAAACACTCTAAGTTTGTATCAGGTGTAATGACTTCATTTTGAGTGTACTCCGCAACAGAGTTTAATGAGTATATAAGACCTGCATCCAAAATCAACAGGAGCGTATGTGATATCGATATGCGTTATACACACAACAGCTCAAACTATTATCTGCAATGTAGCACGGATAGGATTATTTTGGCTATCAGTACCATAACAATAAGAGTACCATTTGTTAATTCGGATCCATTGTACTTACATTCATTGATAGCCGCAGCCCATGTAAATGTTCCTTTAAAGTAGAACCTGGTTCATCATGAATCTGTGCAACAGTGTTAGTGGCACCCAGGAAATCTCAATGAAGCATTGTCAAAAGAGTTGGATTGTCCCCAAGCTAAAATCTTGCCGAGTCTTAATCTCCATGACACCACTGGAAACGTTATCTGCAACAAATTGGATGGGTCATATCCTCATCGATTGTCTCAGTGTTCTGTATGCACAGAAGTATCTAATGCTAAATATACATCATCTACCATTGGATAGCACTGATAACTTCATCCTTCACTACCAGGTGACGACAACCATCTCTTTGTCTGTCTGGTATGTACGTGAACCGGCCTGTGCAGATGATACAGTGAGGTCTAGTCCAATCCCATCTGCCCAGTGGTAATACCATTATCAACGCTGAGCAAATCCTGCTTAGATTTAGAAGCGAATTGTCCGTTTGGATAAAACCGCGTTTAATTGAATCCATGCAAATTCAATGCCAGGTAAATGATAGGAGTTCGATCCAGTTCCTTTGTTGACTTGTGACAGGCGACGTCCACCACTCCTAACCTCAGTCCTGATAAATATCCTGGAGAGAAGTATCCCTTCGAATTTTGTCATTGGTAATCAGTCTTAGTAGCATTTCGAGAAAGAACCTTTGCGGTACCCCTCTCTTTATCTTTTACATATGCAATCTGTCCTTCAATTGATTGACGAGCAGATGATAGTACACAAACAATATCGTACGTGTCGACGGTCCCTGTGCGCGATTACTTGACCGTTACGATCATATATAAATCCGCGTAAGAGACCAGAACCTCTGTCCTCAGTAACAGTATTGGCAGAATCAGCGTATATACTCAAATGCAACTGCACCAGAACGTGCAGTGCACCTTTCCGATGAAAATATGCAGACATTAGACTCAAATCAGCACAATTCGCTGCTAATGTCTGACAATCGACATTCGGCTGACACTTCGTTCGGTATTTCTTTTCTTTTTGCCATTCTAATCTCCAGTTGTCTTGCAGATCCACCTGTGATGGTGACAATAGTTCTCTGTGTTTTCTTACTTAGACCGTTACTTGATGCGATTTCATCAACACGGTTATTTTGATCCCAAGTTCGAGATTTCCTACCTTTGGTGCACTCATTTCAAAAGCACTGTGCGCTTGCGATATCAGCTTCCATTTGTTGTGTCTGTAGACATGCCAAGTACATTTGTTATAAGTTCTCAAGAATATGGAACTAGCGAAATAAAGACGTGTAGCAGAAATCATGAACATCCATATGAGATTTAAAAATGCAGACATCTCTGTCTTTTAGCGCAATCTTTGGCCATATCCCCCTATTCTCCTTTTTCTCTATTACTCGTAACTTGCATCTGTGAGAGCGATGATTATCTTCTAACTCTTCATCAGTAGCTGTCAATTGGCATGTGATTAAGTTGTGAAGTCTGCTGCTTGTTTGATATCCGATGCTTTGATTGATGCGCGGGTAACAATGGGCAGTGCTGATGAATATTCTCAGCCATTCTTGACCATGTACGATCTTCCAAGGAATGGAATAATGTCATGATCGCATGACTCACCATTGAGGCTTTAATAAACTAAGCGCCTCTTCCAATCCTTTTGCAGTGCTCCAAGTTCATCATTTACTTCAATACGTGTAATGCTTGGAATGTTTGTCTCGCTGGATGTCCTTTTTGACTGTAACACTGCTTATTGTCCTGGTAAAGCTGATCAGATGACATCCACCACTTGGAATGTTGTTTCCAATTGGTTGAATTGATCTTTTGTTTTCAATTGCTCTTTGCAATTGATTTTGTACCTCTTCTCCATACTCGCGTGGAAGATACGGCAGAGTTCTTCGAAGGAATATGTATTCACGAGTTTGATATGCATCTAATTCTTGCTCTTGATTCGCACTGCATGTCTAAAGCGTGCATCATATCGATAACTAAATCCTCTCTCGTTGGATCATCAAACCGCGGAGAACTAACCCTAAGTCCATCCTTGATTCCATCCACTTTACAAATCCCTCTTTTTGCCAGTTCTTCATCGATAGAGAAGTCATCGTGAATTCATCGTGATATAAAGACCAACACATCTTTTCAGGATTCTCTGTAGATTCACGCACGCTTCGACTTATCTTTATCAAATGCGTATAGATGACCACTCTTTAATTTGGAAATAAGATAACCAGAATGTCCACCGCGTCCCAATGTTCCATATCCACCTAGATGCCGTCTTCTTTTCATATACATTGAGTGAATCTACTGTTTCTTTTAATAAGACTGATGTGTGCCCTCGTAGCTTGTAATAACTCCGTTAAGTCTTCTGCAAAGGTCTTCTAATTCACCCATAGATTCTTCGTTGTATTGTTCAACACTTTCTCTGGCCAAATTTCCAAAGTGACTCGAAGCGCCTACCTGACGACTACAGGCCTTTTCAAAGTCCCCATCAGAGATTTGAGTGAGGGTAATAAAGATTCTGCCTTGATTGTCCACTACCATTCACATTCATCCGACTTTCCTAAATACTACGTACGAAAGCACGGGCTTTTTATTTGTGATTGGTAACTTATTTAGCTTTGACCCAACTCGTTCCATTCATTTTCCATAAATGCAGCTAAGCATCCATCCATCCACTCAGTTACGTAAATCTTTTGTTGTTAACTGGTCTCTGTATTTTCGACGGAATAATCAGTCTGTCGGATCTAGATTGTGTCTATATTCACCTGTGAACATCACCATCTGAATATTCCCTCCACTTTGCTCATTTCATACCACTATTCTACCACTTTGTTATTATTATACAAGATAAAAATATAGAAGAAAAATCTGCTTTCCATCGGCATTTTTGATAATTTTGCCATTGCTTGATTTTCTTCACATTTATTATTATTCATTAAAATTTATCGATACTTTTCTAATCTTATTAACATCTCTTCATCCGGTTCAGTAATATCTCCCTTAAATGTATAACCCATTTTCAAATAGAAAGGTGTTGCTGTTATAGAAGCCGGTATCTCGATTCTATTTGCCCGAAGGAAGTATTCGATCTTGTTCAAGCGTCTCAATGAGTTTTTCGACCAATTCCTTTTCCCTTGGTATTCAGGGAAAGTACAAAAATGTAAACAGACTGCTCTCATTCTCGCGATTCCAATAAGGACCTATTGCACCACAGCATGATATTTTGTTTTCCTCATATGCAACATAAAAATGATTCCATTTTTGCACGTTCTAAAATATGGTTGCAATTTTTGAATACTATTTTCAATATATTCCATTGTATAGTCTTTTGATATTAACTTCTCTTAATGTTTTTGCAATCAACTTCGATACTTCTTCAGCCTCTTCAGATAGAAATTCCCTTATAATCATGACCTCCCTCATGTTCTAATTTATTTTACAAAATACTCTTCGCGGAGAATTCCCATCGTCAGAACATCAAAATATTGACCGCGATGATGAGGAAACCCGCTCTTCTTCTACCCTCTAATACAAAAACCCAACCTTCTCTATACATCTTGATTGCATTTTTCATTATATGAGAGCCATTTAACTCTACTTTATGAGCATTCAATTCTTCAAAACAGATACGAATTGCTTTACGCATCGCTTCTGTACCATAGCCCTTACCTTGATGCTCTGGTCCTACTAGGATACCAATTGTCGCAATCATCTCAGGCATCGATAGATTGAAAGCTGTAATATGCCCTACTACTTCACCCTGTTTATTTTCTATCGTTAAACAAAGCTGTTCTCGCTTGGTTTGATGACCAACTATGAAATAGCGAAGAATTCTCTTCGGTAAATGTAGGAACAATTCTTGAACGATTCCCTAGTAGCATTGTCTCTTCATTCCACCACTTCGCTAAGATTGCTTCGTCCTCAGCTGTTGTACCTCTTAGTGTAATCTTTTCCCCACATAATAATTCATTTCGGTATTGCAACAAATCTTTCATACACTCTCCTTTTTAATCTAAATACATTGGATTGATATCAATCCGTAATCCTGTCACATCTATCTTTGTCGTAGACAAAAACTTTGCAACAACTCGCCTCATCGAGTCTAAATCCTTACCCTTTAACAAGATTCGATAACGATACAAAATCTTGTATCTTTAATAACGAAATGATACCTATTGTTTTAAAGTCACCAGCAATTTCGCTCTTGATTGCCATTGCTTGTTTCATCACCACATCATCTTTACGGCCTTGGATTGTTAAGGCAATCAAATACGTATATGGTGGATATTGTCCTGCATGGCGAAACTTCATCTCGTTGCGAAAGAATGCCTCATAGTCTTGTCTAGCGGCACACTGAACTGCATAGTGATTTGGATCAAATACCTGATACACCACTTCACCAGCCGACTCTGCTCTACCACTTCTTCCGCCTGCCTGCATCAACAAATCAAAGGTCATTTCACAACTGCGGAAGTCTGTACGCTGCAAACCTTCATCCCCATTGATTACACCAACTAATGTAACGTGTGGATAATCTAATCCCTTGGCTATCATCTGTGTACCCAATAAGATATCTGCTTCATGATTACCAAAAGACTGTAATATCTTTTGATGTGCATTCTTTCTACCCGTTGTATCCGCGTCCATGCGTAGTACCTTAGCATTAGGAAATAGTGCATGTACCTCTGCTTCTAATTTTTCCGTACCAAAACCCATTGTGGTAAAGCCAGTACGGTTATGACAATGTGGGCACTCTTTTGGTACAGCTTATCTCTGTTCACCAAGTATGACACTAAACGATTCACATCGCGATGATAACTCATCGCCGATCACTAATGCGGACATTTCACAAACTCTCTTTGACCAAGACTTACAACGTGAGTGTGTTACATATCCACGGCGATTTAAGAGTGAATACTCTGCTCATGTCTAGTTTAATCTCTCTTGTATCTTGTGTAAATCATACTGATGATGACATAGTGTCCATTTTTCTTGATGTTATCCTTTATCGAGACACAATATGGATATTTGCAGAACTCTGATTAATGCGTTCCTTCATTTTGACCAAGTGACATACATATCTTTAAAGCACGTGCGTAGCTTTCTAATGAGAGTTGCTGAGCCAAGTATCACTTTGCAGCGGTGATAATGTCCCTCTCCAGATAGCGACATCACGACACGATATGCTGGTTGGTTATCTTGTTTATAGTGGAGTTAATCATGTTCTCTCATCCATCACAATCAAACTCTAGATTCCTGGAATGGTAAAACACTGCACTTCTGGTACCTACGACAGTGTGCTCTACCGAGCTCTTTACTGCGGTATTGTTCCATGTCTTGGTCGCTTGAGGCCACTATGATGAGATTGCTAATGCATGGCCAAATCGAGATGAAACACGAAACAGCAATCATCTGTGGTGTCAAACCACGAGGCACCTAATACAAGTACTTGCTTGCTGTTGTAAAAGTGCCTGTGCAGCTAGTCGACCAAAATATACCTCTGTTTTGCCAGAGCCAGTAATACCATGTAGATACACTCATCCTGACTACTGTTAATCTCTCATATCCATTGCAGATTGTTGTATTGATGTTAACTTTCTAGTGCAAATTCAATGACCAATGTGTTACATCATCTGATGGCCTAACTTTCTTTTTCTTCTAAAAATTGCATTTTTCAATAAGTGCACGTGCTTGTCCAGGATAATTCTTACGTAATTCTGTATATGATGTTAACGGTTGATGGTCACGATAAGCCAAGATAAACTTCTAATTGCTTTGGGTTAAATTCACTTCTTTATCTGTGAGTTTTCACCCACTTCTCTTTCTGAATTATCTTGTCATTTGTTGAAGGTTTAACTACGATGGTAACATCGTCTGAAAACAGAATATCTCGTTGTTAAGCGTCGTTTCCTTTAACCATCATTAAATCATTACAATTCATCTGTAATCAGACTTTCTTGGTCTTTTACATCTTGAATATAGCGCAACTTAAAACCAAGTCATAACAATGCCATCCTTTGGTTTCATCTGTATTTTGGATACTCTACAAATCCAACAACACTACGATTTGAAGTGGAATCGTTACACGGCTACCAACTTCGATATGCTTCATCGTTGCTATGATGTGTAAACGTCTGGTCCAACCTGCGAACGGGATGTTCTAACCAACATTGCTGCACGATTTCATAGTCTCTCCATTTTCTTACTCTATTCTGCTATAAAAAGAAAATTCCACGATAAAGATTACACAAAAACAGCAGAACCTATTCTGCTGCTTCTAACACAATATATGTCTTAATAGTTCTTTTGTATAAGGATGTTGAGGTTTTTTTTGCATCACATCCTTCGTTTCTTCTTCTACAACACTTACCATCCTTCATAATCATCACACGATCACAGAAGGTTACTAACCTTGTTAAATCATGTGTTAAAGATGGCTGAAGATATGATGTTGATGACGCAGATGGCTGAATAAGCCTAAATCTTTCTTGTGTGATGACATCTAATGCACTTGTAATTTCATCACACCTTCTTTTGGATCACATGCAAATTACGTGCTATCGCTGCACGATGACTTCTCCACCAGACATCTCATATGGATACTTGTTTGCAAAGAATATATCTCGTCAACTTCCTGCAATAGAAGCGATTCTCTAACGCATTTGAGTTTAAAATGTTTTCGCTGCTTCATTCAAACTTTGTTCAATCGTCCTTACTGCTTATCAAAAGACGTCTTTGCATCTTGCAAATATCGCCTGTAAATCACGAAAAGCGACTATGATCTTGCATGTCAGGCGGTTTGCAAATAATGTTACTTGAGCCTTCATCCGGTCATAATTCCAGATAGTAGTCGTCAAAGACTGTACTTTTCCACTCCACTTTCACCAATGATACGAGAATCTCCCTTCATCAAGGTGAGAGACTGGTGCATGGTCAACGGCTAATCACCTGTTGCTATCACGGAAAGCTTTTAACGATATCTCTCTACTTGTATTAACCGTTCCATAAATCCTCAGTCTTTGGAAGAGCAGCTAGCAGAAGTTGCTTTTGTATATGCATGCATAGGACTTTCAATTAAAAGTTTTAGGTGTCCTGTACTTCCCACAATACATCTGATGCATTACCGCAATATTGATCACATAAACTGTGCTGCTAGTGCAATGTCGTGCGTAATCATCCCTACCATAGTCATGCTCCTTTTCTAGCTTTCTAGTTGTCTTTTAGTGGTCGCACCATTTCGGTATGGCGCACTCTCGACATCTAATGCACTCGTTGGCTCATCACCAAAGTAATAACGAAGGGATCATTCATTAATGCGCTGGTGATACCGCTACACGCTGTGCCATGCTACCAATGGATAATTCAAATGGGTAACTATGAAAATATACGGGTCAAGGATCGCCTTTAATTCAAACTTCCTCCGGTAAAGCGATAACTGACGCTTTGTCGAGTCTCTTCTTTGGTTAAGTCGTCCTTTTCGCGGTAGTTTCATAGAATTGACTCAGATTGTGCTTGTGGAGTACCAGCTGTAAAAGCAAGTTACTGTTTTGAAAACAATCGAAATTTCATCTCGAAATAATCTACGATACTCTTTTTATTTAGTAAAGTGAGATTTTGATTTCCAAATATAAAATTTCTCCTGATGTGATTTTTAGATGTTCGACTGAAGAATACAATTTAATAAACTTGAACTTACCACTACCACTTTGTCCAACAATACCGATGACTTCTGCTACTCTGCTAAAGCTGCAGAAGTGAAACATCATGCAATACTCACTTATATCACCATATCCAGCAGTCAGTCATGATTTAATTCTCAAAATTGTCTGGCTCATGATTGAAGTTCTAAATCGACATTAATTTGATAGTAGTCTTGTAACATGAGGGACAAAGTTCTTTAATTTATCTTTCTCTTGTTGCGGAAAATCAAGTTATTAAATCCAATATGGGTGATACTCGTAACTTGCTAATAACATCTCTTCAATCTGCTTTTACGATTTCCTTACGTTTGCTTTTGAATCATAAGAATCATTTAACTGTTTTAATAATACCTGGTATTGCATGGTTATCATGTCCAGAGTAGTTAACGAGTGCCACCTTTTCCTGATAGTAACGCATTAAGATAATATGCAGGATCGCCTGTAGGCATTGTAACCATCGAGTGGGAATCCTAAATCATATTCTTTTATTTGATGAATATCTTAGTTCCTTCATGTGGTTGTAATTCCAGATTGAATACCAATCTTCTTTAGTGCAGACTGCAACTCCTGTCGCAATCGCTTCTTGGGATAGACGTTTGTGGTATGCGATTGTAGAGAGAAATATTTTTGATCCATCACTGTTCAACATAGCCATCACCGTCGCATCGCTATAACCAGCAGACTCAAGGATTTGTTTTCTGAAACTTTACTACTTCGTTATAAGAGCTTACATTAGAACTTGCGGTAATGCATACCTCAGAATCTCACTTGTAAATGGACCATCTGTTGCAGGTCGTTGTGCCATCTAATAAGCATTTACGCAATAGACTCTTTACCGATTGCTTTTCTGCAATTGCTTTACAGTGAGTATATCCGTAAGCTTTTCTGTATCTCATATACAGAGAATATACACGACTAGAAGGAATGCTGCATGAATATCAAATTCACCACTATCCTGTAGTTGCTTAATTCCTCTGGATTCATTTCCGTATATGCCATCTAATTCATGATTCTTGGTGCGCTAGGATTGCAGTCTCTTTTCGAGCATCTTCGTAGCTGTATATTTCACCTAGCTTTGGTGTTCCTATCTCAATAGTTTGTATTTGGTCTCTAATACAATTTCTTGATCAGCTGTAAATGTCTTTACTTTATAAGGACCTTGTACCACTGGCATTGTAGTCCTCCTTCCTTAGAAGTCAAATTTAATATTGCAAACATTGGATCACTTAAATCCAGGAGAGTAATGTTTTCGCACGTGGTTCTACAGTCTTAATTCGTGATTGTATAACCATCACATATTCTGCACCTGCACAGCAGCTCTGCATTTCGCTGTGCAATATGATGCAGATTATCAACTACTACTTTTAGCATCCATTGTTGTCCCATCAGAGAATTTATTTACATTCTCACGTGGTGTTAACTTCCATGTATTTATATCGACATTTTCTTGCATTTTGATTACAGCCATGGTTTAATCTGCATATCATCTTCCACTTTAACATAGGTTTCGCAATTCCGCAACGGACAGTAAAACCACCCATTCCACTTCCTAAAGCGGGAATCAAGCGATGCAGTGAAACTGTTCTGTGCAATGCGGATTTTATCGATTTCACAGCCTCATCCATTTTGTGTTGGGTGTCACATGCAGACTGTCATTAGCACGTCATAGCTATATAAATATTGTTTTAGTAATCGTTTCATATGTTTCCCTCCTGATAACTAAAAGTCTTTCCGAATTGGTTTATTAAAAATACAGTGATGAAGATGGGCCTGAGACACCTGTGGAAATAATGAAATCCCATGGTGCGGATGCTAACACTGTCTCTCCTTCACACTAATCATAGAACCCCCATTCTGGAGTTGGCGCTTTAACATCCACCTAAACTAAGTCCCGCTAACGACAATAACATATTCGCAAAATTTATTAATAAGTGGGCAGTAACGATTAGTAGGAGGTTTCGAACAGCGCAGGATAATAGCTTTAGCAGCATTTCAATATCCACTTAACCCTGCAAACCTTGCGGTGGCAGTAACATATAATTCTGATTTCTCTTTTAAAGTTGCTGATCTTAAGCTAAGCGAGCAACACATCCAATCGCATAGTGCTAATGCAATCATCGCATTATGGGTAGTCCTACCACCAATATTCCCACCGCAATTACAAGCAATTAACATGCAGCTGGATGCTAAGAAAAGATCGCAGATACCCATCAGTGTTTCATCCAAAAAGCCACCAGTATAACCACTCACCATACCAACAAAGATACCAAATCCACCAGCTACCAGCACACAACTACGCCGATTGCGAGAAAGAATACTAATGACCCAGCAGCTGCGATTGTACGTACAAATACATCTCTACCGAAGTCATCTGTCCCACAGTGATGTACTACTTTAGGTGCTTGGTAAACGAATTGTTAGATCGATTCTGGAAATTACCTTCGACAAGTTGTTGTTAATTCCATTAAAATACTCACATAGTAATAATCCTGCAAAGCAGGACAATAATCAACCACTGTTTACGATTAAGCTTCCATGTGTATCACCACCTAACCGTATTCGTGCATCAAAGATTTCCATAGAGTAAATCTGCTATTAAATTGATAATAACATATGCTAGCTAGGCCAAACTACGGCCAGCTTGAATCATTGGGACATCTCTACCAACAGCACTGCGTCCACCTGAATAGTTTTTCCAAGTCGCCATGATTAAAGATTGTTTCAATTAGTGCAACTACCACTTAAAAGACTCAAAATGAAACTGCGGTTAGTGTAATTACTTCAACCATTGCATTACGTAAAAACCGTATGAACAGAATCGAGAATGTAGCCTGAAACTCTCTTGCACGTAAACCCTTCTATATAATCTTTCTCCAGTTCACGACTTGTAATCTTTTGAATCTGCTTAATGCAGCGAAACGACATACCAAGCATGATAGTTATACTAGGCATGATAGCAGCAGTACTATCTTTTGGTTATAACACTGAAAGAGGCGGAATACAGAAGTAAATAAATACACATGGTAATAAAACCTATCATAAATGTTGGAATAGACATCGCACTATGCGTAATCATGTCCAATAATTTTGTAAGGAAATGATTGTTTACGACATGCACAATAGATAACACCAAGCGTATTGAAAACAACGTTAAAGTTAAAGACCATACTAACAACTGCAATCGAGATTGTATATGGAGCAACTTTCATAATCCTGATACTGGAGACGACTATCCTGATAAGAGGTACCTAAATCTCCTTTAAGAAAGATATCCACCAGTTTGTATATTGGTAGTAAAGGCTCACATCGAAGTGATGTCTCATGGCGAGGAAACTGTTCCACCATCTTCTGCGTAGCCGAGCTCCTGCTTGGTGGAAATGCATGTGTGCGCTGGATCACATGGCGAAAGATAGAATGCAAACTGAAAGATGTAATTAACGCCCAACTCCTATGACAAATAGGAGTGTACATGTACAACGTTTTATAAAATATTTCATTGTAAATTCCTTTTGCATAGTTGAATAAATCTTTAATTAATATCTACAGAAACAAAAATACACTAGCTCTATCGCTAATGTATCACTTTTGACTGTATTTTAGCCACCTTGATGTGGTTTTATGCACAACAAATGGTATTGGAAATCACTGCTTTCGTCAAGTCATATCACCATTCTATAGGAATAATGCTATAATTCTATCGTTATAAAGGAGGTATCATCATGTTACCGAGTTAGAAAACAGTAATAATATAGCTGCCATTGAAGAAGAAATTCAAATACTCAAGAATCTTCTGAATACCGCAACACAAAATATGATTCCTTCTGATAAATTCCATCTGATTGATGAACTATCAAATTTATCCGCAAATCATGAATATGATAAGTTAACAGATTTAATCACTTCATTATCGAATGAAGACTTAGATATCATCTCTAGATATTTCTCCGTTTTACCTTTGTTAATCAATATTACGAAGATGTGAGACCTAGCATACCAAGTTAACTTGCAAAATAATATGACCAAGATTACTGAGGGAGTGATTTCTACGCAAATGAATATTATCTCTAAGGGAGAAATGCAAAGGAAATCTTTAGAGAACTTGAATGTCAACTAGTGCTCACTGCACCCTACACAAGTTCAGCGTAAGTCTATGCTCGATCTAACAAATAAAATTCATCATCTATTACGTAAAGATCGTGACTGTAAAGAAGGTGCTATCAATAAGCGTAAGTGGAATGATAACCTCCACCGTTTAATTGAATTAATCATGGAAACGGACATGATCCGTGAAAAGAAGTTAAAAGTTAAAAATGAAATTCGTAATGTGACTGACTATTACAATACTTCTTTGATTCCAGCAATTACAGCTCTTACTGCACAATATCGTAAGGAAGCCGCAAAACACGGTATCGATGTAAGTACTGCCACCCCTATTACAATGGGTATGTGGATTGGTGGTGACCGTGATGGTAATCCATTCGTTACTGCAGAAACACTAGAAATCTCTGCCACAACACAAGCAGAAGTAATCTTAAATTACTACATCCACAAGATTGAGGAAATGTATTTCTACTATGCAGTATCATCTAGTATCTCACACGTCTCTAGTGACGTTGAAAAGATGGCCGCCCTTTCTAGTGATACATCTGTATATCGTGAAAAAGAGCCATATCGTAAAGCTTTCCACTATATTCTAGAAAGACTACAAAACACTTATAGCAACTTCACACAAAACACAAATCATGAAGTTTGTTATGCGACAGTTGAACAGTTCCAAAATGATTTACTTACGATTGAAAAATCTCTTATCGAAAATAATGATGCAATTTTAACAACTGGTAGCTTCAGCGAAGTATTACAAGCTACAGAAATCTTTGGCTTCTATCTTGCAAGTATTGACCTACGTCAAGACTCTAGCGTTCTAGAGGCTTGTGTTGCTGAACTGTTGAAGTCCGCAAATATTGAACAAGACTATAGTAGTCTTGACGAAGAAAAGAAGTGTGCCCTACTATTAGATCTTCTAACAAATGATCCACGTATCTTATCCGCAACACACACAACAAAATCAGAACTATTATCTAAAGACTTGCAATCTTCAAAACCGCAAGAGAGCTGAAAAGACCGCATAGGTGAAAATGTGATTCGTCAACATATCATCTCCCACTCTGAAAGTATCTCTGATATGTTCGAGATGTAATCCTTCTTAAAGAGTTGGTTTAGTTGATAGCGAGCATAGTCGTATGCAGATTGTACCTCTCTTTGAAACAATCGAAGACTTGCAGAACGCAAATGAAATCATGCGTACATACTTAAATATCCCTCTTGTTAGAAAGTGGTTAAATGACCAAAAATTCTACCAAGAAATTATGCTTGGTTACTCTGATTCTAACAAGGATGGAGGATATCTATCTTCAGGCTGGCATTTATATAAAGCACAGCGTGAACTTTCAGCCATCGGTGACGAATGCGGTGTGAAGATTACATTCTTCCATGGTCGTGGTGGAACAGTTGGCCGTGGTGGAGGACCTTCCTATGATGCGGTACTTCTCAACCATTCGGTTCAATCAAAGACCGTATCCGTCTAACCGAACAAGGAGAGTTATCAGTAACAAAGTATGGTAATCGAATTCAGCTTACTACAATTTAGAAATGTTAATTTCTTCTACTTTAAACCGCATGGTAAACCCAATGGTTTTAAGTAAAGAAACTTTACGTGAATACTACACTATCATGGATCCAATTGTAGAAAACTCAAATACAATCTACCGCGATTTAGTATTCAATGATCCACACTTCTATCAATACTTCTTTGCGGCATAGGTCCAATCAAAGAAATATCTAGTTTAAATATCGGTTCTCTTACAGCAGCACGTAAGACAATTACAGACATCAATGAGCACGTGCAATCCCATCGAGGTATTCTCCTGGTCACAGAATCGTATTATGTTGCCAGGCTGGTATGGTATTGGTTCAGCAATGCAACAATATATCGACCAAAACCCAGAAGAAAACTTAGCACAGTTACAACAGATGTATCAGACATGGCCATTCTTTAAATCATTATTAGAGAATGCCGACATGGTACTTTCAAAGTCCAATATGGACATCGCTAAACAATATAGTAACCTTTGTGAGGATGAAGAAATACGCTCTGTATTTGATCGTATTGAGGATGAATGGCTACTTACTAAAAAAGTCTTACTGCAGATTGAAAATCATACTGAACTCATTCAAGACTTACCTGCATTAAGAGGAAGCTTAGATTACCGTCTTCCTTACTTCGACATCTTAAATTACATTCAGATTGAACTCATTAAGCGTATCCGCCAAGGACAATACACAGAAGAACTTGAAAAGACAATCCACGTTACCATCAACGGTATCGCAACTGGATTAAGAAACTCTGGATAAGGAGACCAACTATGAACTTTACTACATTAGTTAAAGAACGTTATTCTTGCCGTAAAATTTCTTCTAGACCTATCGAATCTGAGAAGTTAGAAGCGATCAAACAAGCAGCGATTGATGCACCTACAGCACATAACCTTCAGCCATTAAAAGTCTGGTTGATTCAATCACCACAGGCACTAGAGAAAATCAAATCTGTAACACAACAGAAATTCCTTCATACATCCCCTGCTTGCTTCATCGTTGGTAGTGATGCAAGTCAAGGATGGGTACGCGAAGCTGATTCTATGAACTTTGCCGATGTAGACGCAAGTATTGTCGCAACACATATCATGCTTTCGCAATCCAAGATCAAGGTCTTGCCTCTACTTGGATTGGAAATTTCCAACCAGAAAAGATTAAAGATGTATTCCCAATGATGGAATCCTATAACTTAATTGCTATCTTCCCCGTTGGATATCCAGAAGAAGACGCAAAACCTTCACACTTACATACAACTCGTAAGAGTGAGAAAGATTTTATTGAAACACTATAAACAAAAAGGGATGAGTAAAACTCAGCTCTTTTTCTATCCAACAGCAGTCATTACTTTTCCAACATAGTAAATACCATATACCACAGCACAGATTAGCAAAAGATAAATTGATGCGGATACAGCCATCGCAAAGTATCCTCGTTTATTAGTGGTATCCAGTGGGATACATAATACGATTGTAATTATCTTTAAGATGATACTTGTAGCTACAAAATATACACCAAATCGAAGATAAAACCAACAAGAAAAATCCAAGTGTACGCTACATAAACCTAAAGTAAAACCAATCACAAAAGCTATTACTAAACTGATATCGACCGTAATAGAAGTCCATAAACTCAATTTCAATATACTTTTCGTTTGTATTCATCTTATAAACTCCAAACACACATTCCTTTATAATTAATATACCATTAAAGTTATTTTTGGTATTTAAAATTTGATACTAAAAGGTATACATGCAGTGTGTATACCCTATTAAATTTTGAGATTGGTTTGTTACTTAAAAATTATCTTCTTTTTAGCTGCATAAGCTGCAACTAATAATGACATCACAAGAATGGATGCATTGAGAGGAAGATTACTTGAATCACCTGTTTCAACACTTGGTGTTGATGGAGTAGGTTCCTTCTTATTTGTGATTTCCATCTTACCATTTGCATCAATCAATCCATAAGTAACTTGATACTTCGCACCATCAATTGTGATAATGTTTCCAGATTCACCAACTTCACGTACTTCATAAGCGTTATCAATTGTCTTACCAGCATCTCTAACTACAAGATTTGTATATGTTGTTGTCCAGTTGTTTGCAGCATTTAAGATAACTGGAGCACCTTCTGCTACACCATCCTTATATAACTGTACTTCAACTTGACTAGCAATACCACCAACCCACTTCTTTGTAACTTCGATGTTTCTATATTGAACTTCTGCATTACTAATTTTCTGATCATATGCACCAGAAGCATTTATAGTGGCTGTATAGTTAACTCTAATTGTCTGAGTTCCAAATGTAGCAGTTGCTTCATTTGCTACCCAGTTTCCGTCTGTATCCATTTCTCTTGCGAAGTATATATTAGGATTTGTTGTGTCCTGAGCATCGTTTACCATGTCGTATTTGAGTAGATCTACGAACTTGAACTTCCAATCGTTTGCATTACTCAAAGCAACCTGGTCAATCTGTGCATATGTATTAGCACCAGATGCCATTAGCTTATCAACCTTTGCCTGGAATATTTCGCTCTCGCTCATTCCTGTGATGTCGAGTGCGCTTCCATCTGCATTAGTTAATGCAACTGCATCAAAGTTGGCTTTAGTTATTCTAAAGAGTCCAACAGTAACTGATGTTACGTGACTTGTATTTGTAGCTTCCCACTTCTTGAAAACAGTTAGTTCAACTTTATCGTAATTAACTGGATCTGTACCGAATGCTACTGCACCATTAGAACCAATACCACCACCACGAGGTGCAGAGTTACCAGTAACGATGACTTCAGCTACATTTCTTGCTGCAGCCTTACCCTCATCAGAAACAATCGCCTTAAGAGCAATCTTCTCTGTGATTCCATCAAGAGTTCCTCTATCTACTACAGGATTAACCGTTCCTGGATATCTTGGACTACCATCTGAATTTCCTAAATAAGCTTCGTCAATCTTACCGTCTTCATACCAGTGTACAAGCCAATTATCAAGACCATTGTTAGAAAGAATCAACGTCTGTGTTGCTGGATCTTGCTTATTGATAGAAGCCACATCATCACCAGCAGCACTTGTATCATTGTTATCAGCACCTGTACCAGCTACGTTATCAAAGAAAGATGCACCATTTGTAACAGCTGTTGTAGCGCTACCTGTAGGACATAACCACATACCACCACCAAGTTTAGTAGCTGTATTTCCTGTAACAAGTGTCTTACCCATATTCAATACATATGGAACAGATGCTACATAGATACCACCACCTTGCTTACCAGCAGTATTATTTGTAAACTCGCCACCATTTACATAAACTTCCTTGGAAGCTACATATAGACCGCCACCAACTCCATTTTCAGCGTTAGGATCTGTAATTTGAGATGTTACCGCAGTCATAGTAGCCTCATTACCTGTAATTAGACCACCATTGATTGTTGCGGCAGCTGGGAAGAATCCTCTCCAACGAGCTTCACCAAATCTTATACCATCCGGTGAAGTTAAGTAGTCGACTACTCCAATACCACCACCGAATGGAGCCTTATTACCGCTGATTGTTCCACCATCCATTGTTAATATTCCAGTACCATTCACCGCAATACCACCACCTAAAACGGCTGCTGTATTGTTAGAAATAGTACCACCTTTGAGGTTGAGAATACCTTTTGAATAGTAGTGTGCTGGATTGCTGAAGTTATTTTGCATTGTATAGTTTGTACTATATGTTCCTACAAGGATACCACCATATTCTGCACTATTTCCAGTAATCGTACCACCAGTCATCTCCATCGTAGAATTTCCTTTAATACCTTCAACACCAACAGCAGCATTTAGACCACTGCTTCCGGAATGTTCTAGTGTATTGTTTGAGATATCTCCTCCATTCATGAAGAAGGAAGCACCCTCTGTAATCTTAACGACATTTGTAAACTGATTACTCATATAATTATCATGAATTGAGCCACCGTTCATTGTAAGTACTGCATTAGGACCCTTTGTCGTTACGATACCTACCATTGGGCTGTTTGATCTTACATTCTTGATTTCACCACCATTAAATATTAATTTACCCTGGTTGTTAATGACAGCACTCTTATAGTTTGTATCCTTTGCATCGCCATCAAGAACAATATCTTCCCAAGTAAGACTTGCACCTTCTTTGATGTCAAATGCAATTGCAGAACTAGTTCTTGTAAGAGTAACACCACCTTTTAAAGTGATATTCTTTCCTGCAGGTACTGTGACTGTTGTAGTTAACTGCATATCTGCAGTTAATACGATTTCTGTATCTTCAGTCGCATCATTAATTGCTTGTTGAAGTTCAGCAACCGTACTTGCATTAACTGTCGCTGCATGTGCTTCCAATTTAAAAATTGGAAGCATAGTTAGCGAAATCATAAATGCTAGTAAAATTGAAAAATAACGATTTCTTTCTAAACATTTTTCAAAACCCAACCTTTCTCCTCAAATATCTATAAAATGATCAAGCTATACTGCAAAATAAGTAGATGAAATCAATTTCTTCATCATATAAAAAATACAAAAATAGCATTTTTCATTCCTATTCTCTAACATCATATAATATCTAGATAAGATTAACAATTTCATAAGATATCTTTTTAAGAATTAATTAACTAATTCTACTATTTTGTATATTTTATCAATAAATTAGAAAGAGTACTCACATAAATTGAGTACTCTTTTAAGCATTTTATCCTTTACTTTTGTAGCGTGTTCTCTTCTTCTAATGAAGGCAAGAATCAACAACAATGTTCCAAAGAATGTCATCGAAGCTGCGTGTCTAAATAGATTTGTTCCATCACTAGTCTGTGGTGTTCTTCCTGCAGTCGTAGAACTTCCACCTGTACTTGGAGTACTTGGCTGTGTTGTTGGAGGTGTAGTTGGCTTAGAGTTAGGATCCTTTGGATCTGTACCCTTTGCTACTTCCTCTGCATCTGTATATCCATCTCCATCATCATCTGTATCAGTAACGTCTGGAGTACCATCTCCATCTGTATCTCTTTGTACTGTGATTTCGATTGTCTTTGTAACTGTTGTTCCATCTGGATTTGTAACAACTACAGGAATCTCAAACTTACGACTCCTCTCGTTGCACTCAATCTGTTACATCAGGTGTTCCACTGATTGTATTTGTAGTTGGATCGTATGTTACACCATTTGGTAACTTCGTTGTATCTACAGTTATAACAGAAGCTGGATCACCAGGAGTAATCACAATATTCGTAATTGGATTATCATCAATCGCTGTCTGTGTTGGATTAGAAATTGTTGGTTGAGGTACAGGTGTAATGACTACTGCAGGTCTTGAGTTAGGATTCTTTGGATCTGAACCGGCAGCCTGTTCATCAGTATCTGTGTATCCATCTCCATCATCGTCTGTATCAGTAACGTCTGGAGTACCATCTCCATCTGTATCTCTTTGTACTGTGATTTCGATAGTCTTTGTAACTGTAATTCCATCTGGATTTTGAACAACAACTGGGATTTCAAACTTACGACTTTCTTCTGTTGTACCCCAATCTGTTACATCAGGTGTTCCACTGATTGTCTTTGTTGTTGGATCATATGTTACACCATTTGGTAGCTTACTTGTATCTACAGTCACTACAGATGCCGGATCACCAGGAGTAATCACAATATTCGTAATTGGATTTTCATCAATTGCTGTCTGTGTTGGATTTGTGATTGTTGGCTGTGGTGTTGGAGGTGTAGTTGGCTTAGAAGTTGGATCCTTTGGATCTGTTCCTCTAGCTACTTCCTCTGTATCTGTATATCCATCACCATCATCATCTGTATCTGTAACGTCTGGAGTACCGTCACGGTCTGTATCTCTTTGTACAGTAATCTTGAAAGTACTCGTTGTTGGATTTCCAGCAGAATCTGTCGCTGTTACAGTAACTGTTATCTCACGAGTTTCTTCTGTTGGTGTCCAGTCAGTGATTGCAGGTGTTCCTGTAATCTTCTTTGTTGCTGGGTTGTATGTTACACCATTTGGTAGATTGTTTACTGTTACTGTTGCAGTAGGATTATTTGTTGTAACTGTAATCTCACTAATTGGGTTACCCTCTACAACTGCCTGATCAGTAATTTGGTGTAATGGAAGTTGTTGGCTTTGAAGTTGGATCCTTTGGATCTGTTCCTCTAGCTACTTCTTCTGTATCTGGATATCCATCTCCATCATCATCTGTATCTGTAACGTCTGGTGTGCCATCTCCATCTGTATCACGTTGTACTGTAATTTCAATAGTCTTAGTAACCTTTGAGCCATCTGGATTTGTAACAACTACAGGAATCTCAAACTTACGACTCTCTTCTGTTGTACCCCAATCTGTTACATCAGGTGTTCCACTGATTGTTAATGTTCCTGGATTATATGTAACACCATTTGGTAACTTCGTTGTATCTACAGTCACTGTTGAATCAATATTTCCAGTTCCAATCAGAATTGGTGTAATAGGAGTTTCATCAATAAGCGTTTGAGTTTGATTTGTAATTGTAACCGGATCTACAGGTGTAATGACTGCTATAGGTCTTGAGTTAGGATTCTTTGGATCTGAACCAGCAGCCTGTTCATCAGTATCTGTATATCCATCTCCATCATCATCTGTATCAGTAACGTCTGGAGTACCATCTCCATCTGTATCTCTTTGTACTGTGATTTCGATTGTCTTATTTACGGTTGTACCATCTGGATTTGTAACAACTACAGGAATCTCAAACTTACGACTTTCTTCTGTTGTACCCCAATCTGTTACATCAGGTGTTCCGCTGATTGTCTTTGTTGTTGGATCATATGTTACACCATTTGGTAGCTTACTTGTATCTACAGTCACTACAGATGCCGGATCACCAGGAGTAATCACAATATTCGTAATTGGATTTTCATCAATTGCTGTCTGTGTTGGATTTGTGATTGTTGGCTGTGGTGTTGGAGGTGTAGTTGGCTTAGAAGTTGGATCCTTTGGATCTGTTCCTCTAGCTACTTCCTCTGTATCTGTATATCCATCACCATCATCATCTGTATCTGTAACGTCTGGAGTACCGTCACGGTCTGTATCTCTTTGTACAGTAATCTTGAAAGTACTCGTTGTTGGATTTCCAGCAGAATCTGTCGCTGTTACAGTAACTGTTATCTCACGAGTTTCTTCTGTTGGTGTCAGTCAGTGATTGCAGGTGTTCCTCTAATCTTCTTTGTTTGTTGGGTTGTATGTTACACCATTTGGTAGATTGTTTACTGTTACTGTTGCAGTAGGATTATTTGTTGTAACTGTAATCTCACTAATTGGGTTACCCTCTACAACTGCCTGATCAGTAATTGGTGTAATGGAAGTTGTTGGCTTTGAAGTTGGATCCTTTGGATCTGTTCCTCTAGCTACTTCTTCTGTATCTGGATATCCATCTCCATCATCATCTGTATCTGTAACGTCTGGTGTGCCATCTCCATCTGTGTCACGTTGTACTGTAATTTCACAGTCTTAGTAACCTTTGAGCCATCTGGATTTTGTAACAACTACAGGAATCTCAAACTTACGACTCTCTTCTGTTGTACCCCAATCTGTAACATTAGGTGTTCCACTAATTGTCTTTGTTGTCGGATCATAAGTTACACCATTTGGTAACTTCGTAGTATCAACCGTAACAGTTGATGCTGGATTGCCTGGTGTAATTACGATATTTGTAATTGCATTCTTATCAACCACAGTTTGAGTTGGATTTGTAAGAGTTGGCTTTGGAATTGGAGTAATTACAACAGCAGGTCTAGAGTTAGGGTCCTTTGGATTAGAACCTGCAGCCTGCTCATCTGTGTCAGCTACTCCATCTCCATCATCGTCCAAGTCAGTAATATCAGGATTTCCATCATGATCTGTGTCTCTTTGTACTGTAATCTTGAACGTGCTGGTTGTTGGATTTCCAGCAGTATCTGTCGCTGTTACAGTCACTGTAATCTCACGAGTTTCTTCTGTTGGTGTCCAGTCAGTGATTGCAGGTGTTCCTGTAATCTTCTTTGTTGCTGGGTTGTATGTTACACCATTTGGTAGATTGCTTACTGTGACTGTTGTATTTGGATTATCAACTGTAACTGTAATCTCACTAATTGGATTACCCTCTACAACTGTTTGATCAGTAGATTGGTGTGATTGAGAGTTGTTGGCTTGAGTTTGGATCCTTTTCGATCTGTTCCTCTAGCTAGCTTCTTCAGTATCTGGATATCCATCGCCATCATCATCTGTATCTCAGTAACGTCTGGGTACCGTCACGGTCCGTATCTCTTTGTACCGTAATCTTGAAAGTGCTCGTTGTTGGATTTCCAGCAGAATCTGTCGCTGTTACAGTAACTGTAATCGCACGATGTTCTTCCATAGCTCCCCAGTCTGAAATTGCAGGTGTTCCTGTAATCTTCTTTGTTGCTGGGTTGTATGTTACACCATTTGGTAGATTGCTTACTGTTACTGTTGCAGTTGGATTATTTGTTGTAACTGTAATCTCACTAATTGGGTTACCCTCTACAACTGTTTGATCAGTAATTGGTGTAATGGAAGTTGTTGGCTTTGAAGTTGGATCCTTTGGATCTGTACCCTTTGCTACTTCCTCTGTATCTGGATATCCATCACCGTCATCATCTGTATCTGTAACGTCTGGGGTACCGTCACGGTCTGTATCTCTTTGGACTGTAATCTTAAAAGTCTTTGTGGATGTATTACCCTCATCATCCGTAGCTGTTACAGTCACTGTAATCTCACGAGTTTCTTCTGTTGGTGTCCAGTCAGTGATTGCAGGTGTTCCTGTAATCTTCTTTGTTGCTGGGTTGTATGTTACACCATTTGGTAGATTGCTTACTGTTACTGTTGCATTTGGATCATCAGTAGTAACTGTAATCTCGCTAATTGGATTACCTTCTACAACTGTCTGATCAGAAATCGTTGTAATTTCAGGTGCCTTAACATCTTTCCATACAGCGAACACTTCTTTTGCATCAGTGATATTTGTTAAGATATTTGCTTCTGCAGCAGTCGCAGTTGCACTAGAAGCCCAACCTAAGAATTGATAGCCATCTCTTGTTGGTTCTTCTGGCTGAGTTGCTGTACCACCTACTGCATTGACTACTTTATCTGTATCTGTTCCATCTGACCACTTACCGCCATTTGTATCAAATGTAACCTTAATTGCACCAACGTTTACCTTTGTATCAGATACCATTGGATTATTTCCATCTGGAGAATATGCTACAAGGATAACCTTATCCCCATTATTGAATGTTCCAGCTGGTACATTCACAGTGAAGTTACCATCTGTCAAATCAGAGTAAGGAATAGTTGTCTGTGCCTTTACAGGTTGTGTTGTATAGTCTGTATCATCCGCAACATACTTATACGCTTTTACAATTACGTTTCCAGCATCTGTATTCGTGGCTGTTAGATTTGTACTAGTATCTGCAGGATTTGGATGAATTGTCTTAGGGAACTGTACCAATGATTTGTTGAGGACTGTTTGCTTCAATATTTGTTGTAGTTACGTTTGGTTTTACTACAAGATATGATTTGGCATCCTTTGGATCAGTATGATCTGTGAGATATTCCTGTCCATCTGGTACACCATCTCCATCTGTATCTACATTGAACTTATCTGTACCAATTTCATCTTCAACAAAAGTCATATAGACCATCCTTATCTGTATCAAGAACTTGTAAGAATGCATTTGAATATGTATCTTGAACAATCTTATTTGGTTTACCACCATCCGGTTTTCTAATGTTAGGGAAAGCAGATGAAGAATCAACGAAGTCAGCAGTTAACCAAGATTCAAAATTTAATTGTTGACCATTTGTATTAATATAGTTATTTAAAGCTTCTGCAAACTGTTGATTTGTTACATTACTCTTTAACTTATATTCAATTGTGTATGACACCCTTTGACCTAGAAGAGCGTTGAACACTTGAGAATCAAGAGTATCTCTTACTTGCGTAACCTTGTTCCAGTCCCCACCCACAATACTTAGTTCTGGTGTATCCTTTGTAGAAATAACACCATTTCCACTAGGATTAACTACTAGTTTGATAGGATTAGTAGCCGTGATATTTCCATTCGCATCAGATACACCAAGTCTTACGCTATCCGTATCAATATACTGAAATAATTCCTGAGGAATTATTTCATTAACATACAAAACCCAACCACTATTAGCAGTTTTAAACTTTACATCAGGCTTAAAGGATACTGTTGATCGAATAGTCTTGTTTTGTGCATCATAAGTTACCGACTTACCTGAATTACCACTAGAAAAGTTACCGTCTTTAGACTTCGTTCCATCGGAACCAAATCCATTCAGTCCTTTTCCTAAGTAGTTTTCATTGCCATTTGAAGGGTTTGAAGGGAGTTCTGGCACATTAGGATTATTCTTTAAGATAAATCCATTATCATAGCCACCCTTATCAGCCTTGCCATCACCTCTTACCCATACTGTACTAAAGTCAATTTTCTTTGAAGCTAGACCTAAACTATCTAAAGTCTTACCATCTTTCAACTTAATCACTACGTCAGTATTTGTTACAACTCCAATAAGACCTGATTGGAATGTCGCATTACTTATTTCAACCTTCCATAATGCACCATCCGCTTCTTTTTCAAATTGTTTACCATGTACAGTAATTGAATCAATTTGTGTATAGAAATCAGACTCAAAGAAATTAAGTAAATATCTTCCGTTATATGGGCCATCTTCCGTATGACCCCAGCTTCTTGCAAGCTTCGCCCACTTCGTTACTGTAAGATGTATACCTGTACTATCTTCCTTTGTGAAATCTGTTCTTGCATAATCCAATACACCATCCGTTTCACCAGCTAACGTATAGTTAACTTCATTTTCCATGGATCTTGTTTGAATTCCTTGCGCAGAAACTTTAATCGGACTTAAAAACAATGTGCAGCCTAATAGTGCTGACATGAGTTTGAACGATAGTTTCTTAGTATTATTACTACTTTTCTTTTTATTGATATTTCTAAAATATCACTACTACCCATAGTCTTTCTTCCTCCATTTCATCAAAAGTACTATCAAAAAGAGCACTTTTGAATTGCTTATACTATAACATGGATAATTTGTAAAATATATTTCATTTTTGTTTTTATTTAGTGAAAATTGTTTGTTCTTGAAAAATATTTTTCTATTTACAGAAAGTTAATTTGCAATAGTTAAAAATTAGCATAAAAGTATCTGATACATACTTTTAGATAAATGATTATCATTGTGTTTCACAAAAATCTCCACAATTTTCATGATATTACATTTTTAACTTATTTTTACGTTTTTCTAATTTTGTATATATACACCTTAAAATTGATATGCTATATTATCACCGTTTCAAATAAGGGAAAGGTAAGACAAAATATGAACATGAGAAAAGTTATAGCAATAATTATATCTATTATATCAATCAGCCTACTAGCACTCACAAACGTATCTGCTAGTTACATGCCTGCTAACCCAATCGACAAAGATGTAGACGGTCAACCTGCTGGAGAGGAATATAAAGATAAATTTGAATTTGTATTAAAAGATCCAGAAGGCAATCTTGTCGGTCCAACAATCAAAAATAACACCCCTGCCAACTTTGACAGTGATGGCAACCCTACATATTATTATGGTCAATTCTTTCTGATAGACGAGGTCGATACCTACTTGAATAATCACCAACTAAATCCAGCACAATCATATGTAACATTTACTTTAGAAGAAGTTCAAACAAATGTACCGAATATGAAATTCGACTCAAAAGTATACAACATTAATGTATATTATACTATTATTCCTGATCCATTTGGTGGACGTAAAAAAATCCAATACTATGAAGTTGATGGAGAACTATATGGCGATATAGGACAAAGACTAATTCAAAATCCTGATGGAACTTTTTACTGAAGACTATAATACTTTTTCTAAAATTTAAGTTTAATAATACAACGATTCACTATGTAAATCACACTGTCAATAAACTATGGGAAAATGGTTCTGAATCTTCTGTTGAAGTTCAATTATTGCAAGATGGTACTCCTTATGGTGCACCAGTAGAACTAAATGATGCCAATGCTTGGACATACACTTGGCAACAGCTTGATGATAGTTATACATGGTCAGTTGTAGAAGTGAATATCCCTGAAGGATATCAAGCAACGACTGTCGTTTCTCCAGATGGTTTAACAACAACTATCACAAACACAAAGGTAGTTACACCTTCTCAAGAAGATCCTACCAACCCTACAGATACTACAGTTACTCCAAATAAACGTGGAGAAAGTGTTAAGACAAGTGATTCATTCAATGCTCTTGCATGGTCACTCATCTTGGGTACATCTTTTGTAAGTATATTGTTCACAATGTATATCAGAAGAAGAATACAAAATGAACATTCATAAGATCAAATATTTAGCAGTACTATCAATGATTCTTGACCATATGGCATCTGTATTATTTGCACCAGATGCCATTGGCTATATTATTCTAAAACTAATCGGTCGTATTGCAGCACCAGCAATGTGCTTTGCATTAGCACAAGGTTTTATACATACTTCAGATCGTAAAAAGTATTTCTTGCGACTTATCATTTTTGCGGTTATTTCACAAATTCCCTACGCCTACTACATGAGCGGCAGTATATGGTTTCCAACTGAGAATATGTTATTTACATTAGCTTGCTCTTTCTTACTTCTAGAAGTTGTAGAACACCATAAGTGCTTAGGAATTCTATCGATACCAATCGTAATCAGCATTTTATATATAGCAACCTTCACAGATTGGTTTATCTTCGGACCACTATTTACTCTATCCTTTTATCTAAATAAAGGAAATAAAGACTTACAAGCATTGTGTCATGCATGCATAAGTTTTCTAAGTCTTGGTTATTCTGCATATGTATGCATGCAACAAGGTCTTTCATGGTATACTCAAGTTTGGCAAATTGGTGTGATACTTTTCATTCCAATCACCTATTTGTATAATGGAAAGCCAGGTAACAAATCCACTTTCAACAAATGGTTTTTCTACCTATTCTATCCCCACACTTGCTAGTAATCGGAATAATACGTTCAAGATTATAAGTCGTATTTCTAAACGCTCAAGTTAGTAGAATAAGTTCTAACTAATATATAGTTTTTAAACATATAGTGGTTAGTAAGTTAATAATGATTTATTTTTAATAGCGATCTACTGGTAATAGTAGATCTTTTTCATTTTGTTTTTATGATTATACCTAGATACTTACGAGTACACGGTTCCAATTTGAGATCTACTTATCAAATCATAACTCTTTTTGTATAGTAGTATCAGCTTACCTGTATATGGAGTATTCTTTTAATGCAAACACCTCTTTATAACCATGCTTTTCATAAAATTCTGGTGCTTGAAAATGAAATGGATAACAAAGAATACTTACACCCTCTATTGAATGATTCAAGTTCTGCCATTTTCAGAATTCTTGAACCTAGACCTTGTCTTCTAACATCATCTCTTACATACAAATATTCAATCTCAAGCCAATACCCAAAAAGTCTCAGCTACCATTCCAGCAATTAAATTACCACAATCATCTTCTATATAAATGTTAAGGGATTCACTCTTTGACGGTTCTCTATTAACTCGATTATATGAACGGATTAAATTTGCTAACTCTTGTGCTTTTTCAGATTTAATATTTTCCTAATTTCAATTTCATACTATTCTCCATATTTTAAATTCATTAGTCATAAAAATTTAATATTTTGGACTGACCAATTGCTTAAAGTTAAGATAATAAATGAATTTCTATATTACCTATGTAAAGACTATCCATATACATAACCATCAGTCCATTGATTTGTTTCAATAACGCATCTCATTTTCATAGAATTCATTTTGAAAAATATCATATTTAGCACAATCATAAATGACTCGCATATCTCCAGTTTAAAGATAAATACGAGTCATTTTATTATTTTTAATATTCTTTCCTTTAAATAATAATACACGATCATCAGTTTGAATCTGTGTACTACCTGTTGCAGGTATAATTTCATCATTTCGATTAATTGAAATAATCAACTTATTATCTGGCAGATTCAAATCACGAATATATTTATGATTCCATGCATGATGTTCTGTTACCGTAAATTCTATGAGATCTTGCCCATTTGGATCAAAATATTCTTCTCCACTCCAAACAATAATATCGTTTGGCTTTAATACAAGACTTCCATTAGGAACCAATGGTTTCTCATCACGTATTACCTTCGCAATGATTAAATGTTTATCTAAAGATATATCTTTAATCTGACGATTTGCAAGAATACCACCTTCATCAACCACCGACTTTACAAAAGTAATATTGCCTTTTCCTACATAATAATTAAATGTTCTTAATACTTCATTACGAGGATCAATCATTTGTAGTTTTTCTGTTACCCATTTCATTGAGGAACCTTGTATGAGTGATGAAATTAAACAGACTCCAAAGACAATATGGAAGATATCCACAGAACTTGATTGATACTGATTTACCACCATAAATTGCAAAGGCAATCGTCAGCTGCTCCACTTGAAGTCCTCCCCAAGATACTAGCCACTTTTGATTTAATTTCAAATCAAATGGTAACATCAAACCAAATACTACAAGGAGGTCTAACAACAAAGATAAGTACAACTGCAATGACACTCGCAAAGAATAAGTTTACTAAGATATGTGCAGGTGTCGCTAGTAATCCTAAGATAAAGAACAATAGAATATTCATAATAGTAGATACACCATCAAAGAAGAATGTTACTTCTTTCTTTGCAATAAATACTTGATTCCCTAAAATCAAACCAGAATATATACCGTTAAGTATCCATTACCATTTAAGAGTTCACTAATAGAGAAAGCCAATAGTACAACCGCAATGATAAAGACGGTAATAAATCCACTTTTTTGAAGGTCAGTATACTCCATGAATTTACGAACAACATAAGCAACAATGACACCAATCAGAATACCCCAGAATATCTGGAAGAATAATATTGTGCCAATAGAAATCTGTTCACCTTTGATTAACGCTAAGAAGATACAAGTTAGTGTAAACGCCATTGGGTCGTTTGATCCACTTTCAAGTTCTAAAAGAGATGCTGTATTGTATTTTAAATTCAAATTCTTCGAAGAGAGGATATTTGATACAGACGCATAATCCGTAGAACCAATAATAGAACCTATTAAGAAACTCTCTAACCAGCCAAAACGAAGAATAAAATGAATCAACGTACCCGTTAGTACTGACGTAAAGATTACTCCCAATGTGGATAGAATTAATGATTCGATTACAACAGTTCTTCCAGCTTTCCAGTTTGTACCAAAACCACCATAGAAGATGATGATTAGTAGTGCTATTTTGGAGAAGTTTTCTGAAAACTGATAATCTTCAAACTTGTACCCAATAAGACTACTTATGATACCCAAAGACAAGAACAACATCAAAGAAGGAATCCCAGACTTCTTTGCTATCTGAACCGCTATCAGAGCAGCTAGTAATATGACTGATATATATAACATATGCTATCCACCCCTTATTGTTGTCATTCTATCAAAATTCAGTATATCTTTCAAAACAAAGATATACATACATGCATGTAGTAATCTGTTGTTCCTCTACCACAATAATATTTTTTAAATTACTATAGTAAATTATGAAATGCAGTAAGGACAATTGCAACAAATGCAGCTATTATACCTGGTACCATAAAACTACTCGAAGGATCAAAACCCTTAAAATAATATATCCACCACGAATTAATCCATGGAACACCATCGCCGCAATGATACCAGAAATAAAGACATGCAAGAATATTCTTCTCAATAACCTTTTTCTTTGCGGATTCAACCTCATCAGCAGTAACCTCAATCTTATTTAAACCTAGTTTCATGATAAGAGCTTTGCTTAATCTGAGAATAAATAAAACTGATTAATAGAATCGGTGTTAGACAATCTTGATTAAAGCAAATAGATAAAATCCAACCACCAACCATACTAAAACTAAATAACATATACATATTGTTTCCAAGTTAGATAATTCTTGTTTTACATACTCATCTAATTCTGTTGTGATGCCATAAAAATATTTAATAAATTCTAATTGTAAATTCTTTTTCATTCTTGTTCTCCTGTTGTAGTATCCCAAAATAAGGAATTTAAATCTGTGTGTAACGCTTTTGCAAGTTTAATACAAAAGTTCTAAACTCGGATTATATTTATCATTTTCAATCATATTGATTGCTTGCCTTGATACATCTATCTCTCTAGATAACTGTAATTGAGACATATTTAGTTTGACTCGAATTCTTTTACACGATTCATACTCACCTCTATTAACAATGTCAAATATATTTGATATACATAAAGGTATCATATGTATATATACATGTCAAATATAATTGACATGTAGAGTAAAAACTCATAGCCAACTCGCATTAGCTATAGTTAAAATAAATATTCAATAATGAAACTACTTAATTAAACCAAACAAATCATTTAATGCTTCTGCCATTGTTGGATGTGTGAAGATTTGATTTGCAAGTGCTGTATATGGTTGCTTTGCAATCATTGCAGTTACAACGATATTGATTACTTCATGTGACTCTTCACCAAATAATACAGTACCTAAAATCTGATTTGTATCTGCATCTACAACCGCCTTATAAATACCTGTTTGATTGCCAAGAATCTTAGCCTTTGGAATTGCAGTCACTGGTAGTGTTGCTACTTTAATATTGTATCCAGCCTGACGAGCTTCCTTCTCGCTTAAACCAACTCTGGAATAAGTTGGATGTAAGAATGCAGAGAATGCAATTGGCTGTCTATCATTTCTAGTATAAACACCATTACCATCTAAATAACTCTTTACAATACGATAGTCATCTAAAGAGATATAAGTAAACTGTAATCCGCCATTTACATCACCCATCGCAAAGATATGTGGTTTATTTGTTTGTAGGTGTTCATTTACATTCACAAATCCACGTTCTGAAACTTCAATACCTGTATTTTCTAAATTCAGTTCTTTTGTATTTGGAGTTCTACCTGTCGCAACAAGTAATACATCTGAAGTAATCTTATCAGCTTCTCCATTTACTTCACAAGTTAGAGTGACTGTATTTTCATCTTGTTCAACATGCTTTGTATCTGCACTCGAAGATAAATTCAACACCTAGTGACTTATAGGATTCAAGCACAGCAGTTGCTACATCATCATCTTCTCTAGCAAGTAGTTTTTCTGCTTTATCGATAACTGTAACCTTTGTTCCAAACTTCGCATATGTAGCCGCAAATTCAAGGCCAATAAAACCACTACCTAAAATTGTTAATGTATTAGGGAAATCCTCTAGATTCATAAGTGTTTCACTCGTATGAATTCTCTTACCTATTTCTAATCCTTCTACGGAAGGAATAAATGGCTTAGCACCTGTATTGATAAAGATACGATCTGCAGATACTTCCTCTACTCCATTTGCCATCTGGATATTTACTGTATGTTCATCCTTGAATGAAGCGAGTCCATCAATGACTCTCGACGTTACTATCATCGCTACCTTGTCATAATTTGCCTTATTAAGTTTTGCAATTAATGCTTTCTTATTAACAACTGCATTCTTATAGTATTCTTCATTATTTACTTGGCTGTAGCCTCTACGATCAGCTGCAGTTGCTAAAAACTTAGAAGGAATACATCCCACATTGATACATGTACCTCCATACATATTAGCTGACTTCTCTACTAATATTGTTTTCACCTTTATTACCTAAGTAATTTGCTAGTGTTTTACCAGCCTTTACCAAAACCAATAATAATATTTTTGTACTTTCTTATTCATAATTAGATACCTCTCTCACTTACGATTATAAACCCTGACACTTAATTTTTACTTTGTTTAATGCTTTCATTTTTAAAAATCCCTATTCTATATTGTTAGAATCAGGGGACTTATAAGCATTTTATTATCGATATTTTAACTCATTAAAATTCTAACTGACCAAACTTCTTGGATCCAATAAAGGTAGTATACAAGCATATACAAGGTAACTCCAAGCGCTCCATAAAATGCTTGTGGCATCGATATCACCTCATCAACAAGTAATCTATTATAACCATTCGGGAAAAGGAAACCACGGTACCGCTAATTAGTGATGTTAGCATCATTGCAATTGTTAAAACAACTGCAGATACCATTGTAGCTCCTGTGTTTAAAAACAAACAGAGTAGTGTTGCTACTGACACAGAGAATACGTCTTTCAAAAAGATGCCAAAGATCTCGTGTATTGTTGTAAGTGTTGTGGCTAAATCTTTTTCAAAAATTCCTTTAGACGCAAAAGGAAAAGTAACAACTCTAGTAAAATAAACTGTTGAAGCTATAGAAATAACAATACATAAAATATAACGAGAACTGATATTAAACTTATATATTTTTGCAAAGAAAAATTTTCTTACGACTGATATCTCTATATAAAAACATTGTATGATCATCAATTTCACGTCTGAATACAGATATTGTTAAGAAATAGATTGCTAGTGTCGGTAAGATAAATGAGTCTGCAGAGCTAATCATCATATCTACAAATGCAATACCACTTAATCGATAATCCTCTGTTACACGAAATCTGCATAAATTAGAATTTCCAAAAAGGAAGCTAGACAATAGATGAATGGAAATAACACAAATAATAGATACACTGGTCTCTTTTACGCTTCCAGACAGATGTAAAAATTGCAGGTAAAATTTGCTTCATAGTTTACTGTCCTTTCGTAAAGATTTCTTTTAGGTGATTCTCTTTTACCTCAATCTTTTCAATCAATTCATGATTGCCTAATGTCTTGAAAATCTGATTTAACTTCTCAGATGATATATTGATAGAGATATCAAGAATATTACCTTCAAGACGGATATCATCAGATAATAAAGATTGAATCACATCCAGATTCTTCGTTGGATTTAAATGTATAAGTACACTAGGACATTCTGCACCATCAAAGGCATCTGCCAACTGACCTGCTTCAATATAAACATAACGTTCACATAACGCCTCTAACTCACCTAGCTGATGGCTTGATATTAACATTGATATTTGTCTTTCTTCAGACCATTTCTTCAAAAATATCAATTAACTTCGAACACCTATTGGATCTAAACCAACAAATGGCTCATCTAAGATAAGGAAATCTGGTTCTGCAACCATCGCAATTGCTAATGCAGTTCTCTGCTTCATACCAAAGGAAAAACCTTTAGGCTTTCTATTTCTTGCATTCCAAAGTTCTACAAGTCTCAAAGTTGGCTCAATATTGAAAAAGAGCTCTTCTTTTCCATGTAAACTTAGATAAAACTTTAAGTTATCTATAACTGACATTTCCGGATAAAATACGGGATCAATCATAATGCCAAAATCCGTTAACATATTATCCCTACTATTAATATCTATACCATTGTATGTAATAACACCTGAAGTAGGCTTTAATGACTTTGCCATTAACTTCATAAGTGTAGATTTCCCAGCACCATTTTTACCAATCAGGCTACAATTTTCACCCTTATTGATTTCCATACTCACATCTTTTTAGTGAATAAAAATCATTCCTGCAAATTTCTTTGATATATTTTCTATTTTAAGCATATCTTACTCCCTTAACTTTATGATTTTTAGATTTTATTTCTAACATATAGAAATTATTGATAATTAAATATTATTTATAAATGAAAAACTGCATTACAACAATATCATTTTCCTACGATTCAATTCTGATTCAAATTACTTTTTAAAATTCTACTTTTTCGAAATTACTCTTAGCAACAAAAATAACTTTGGTAAGTAGTATACACAAAATAACCCAACAATAATAAGTAGTGCCACGAGGAAATTACCCGGTTGTAGATTATTTTGCATATGTAGTTGGGACAGCATATTTTATACCTGTAATTAATGGAGCTGTCATTGTAAATAATGTAAATAAGATACCTACAAGTACTGCAACTAAAGTCTTTGATTTAATGTAGAAACCATCGTAACTAGAATGATTGTAATCAAATTCAGCAAAATAACTGATAGAACAGATAATATAGATTTCTCTAATAAGATAGATGCTGTAGGTAAGAAAGTCAGAACTTACAGCCATTCTAGGCAACAACATTCCATAGTAAGTAAATACAGTTGCAAAGAGGTATGCCAAATAAATAAAAGTACATATACAATAATCAAACCTATAATCTTCGCATTGAATATCTTTGAACGTTTAATATCTTTATACAAGAACATAATTTTACTATCTATTTCATCTCTAAAAACAGAAGATATTAATATTGAGAAAATTAGCACTGGTATTGTTAAACGATACTGTGTTAAAAGCGTAATATCCAAAAAGGATAAAAAAAGCTATTTGTATAGTCTGTATTTAAACCTTCTAAATTCACTGCTAAGAATGGAACTAAAATCGGCAACAAACAAAAAGATAAAAAATATTTTTGTATCTCTTCTTTTTAAAAATAGATTGAAAGACGGTAGCTGTTAATCGTTTAAACATGTAGTAGTTCTCCTATTTACACTCAGAGATAGAATCATTATCGTATGATTTCTATCTTTTTTTGATAGTTAAAACAAGTTCTAATTATATATTGTATATAGTTTCGTCAATATTGTTGATACAATCTGATACAAAATACAAAAATTAGATTTTAAAAAGTAGCCTCACTCTAAACTCATTAGAATATGGCTACTTTTTACTCACTGATTTAAACTCACTAATTAGAAAAGATATGTCAAGTTTATTCTGTAAAAATACCCCTAGCTTCTATATATCCAATCAATAATATTACTTACAATTAATTTTGGTTTCTCCACATATAGTTCATGACTTGTATCTTTTATAAATTGAATACAGATGTGATTCAGATTATTGTGGTTGGCTTCAATTTTTATTCTTCTTATATTCATATACGAAGTCAGGATGATCTGATAACAGTAATAATGTTTCAGTATCCAAAACCAACATGGAAAGATATCTATATATTGCTTCCGAAGTAAACTTATTAGCTTAGATATCGTTTCAGCATTCATATCTAACTGATTTTCTTTAATATACGATGTTGTCATCGCAATATCTTCTTCTAGCGTTATATTCATCAAATCATAATCGATGATACCTCCATCTAAAATGATAAGATTTTTTACTTGCAGGTAAGAATGATAACGAATTGCTATATCAGCACCCATCGAAAAAGCAATCACATTCGATCCAACAGGAATTTCACTTGATAACCACTCTATCAAATCTTGTTCACTCCGAATTCTTACATCTCGATTTGAGTATTGTCCTGGAATATCAATAAACTGTACTTCATATCCAAGCTGGTTCATTGCTTTTTCAAAGTCTTGAATCGATTCTTTGGTACTTCCTAAGCCCGAAATAAAATAAATATTTTTCATATTTCTCTTCTAACGTTTTTTAATACGATCTTCTAGCGAAGAACGATACCTCATTCATCTGCTTACTTTCTGGATACAAACATTCCATACTCTTTTGGAATCTCTATAATTCCTTGTTTTTCGTAGTCAGATATTAGTCCATATAAGTCTTCTTCCGAATAATTTTGCCAATCATTCATTTCCTTAAATGATTGGATATATTCCACTAAATCCGAACGATTGCTAACGAGTAACTTATCTACATACTCCAATTTCTCTACACTAGAAAACCATTTTTCAAGTATGTCTTTGCCATTTTGCAAGGTAAATGTATGTTGACGTTCTGTTTGGACATTTAACATCTTGTTGATAAATGATTCCACACCATTTTCACCATATGTAGCAGAGTAGAATATTCCATTGTTTTTTAATACTCTTCTAATCTCTGATAAAGCCTTATCCAGATTTGGAATATGATATAGCATCATATTAGCAATAACGATATCAAAATCTTTCATCTTCATACGGTAACTCTTCTGCATTCACAACTTCATAATGAATATTTGAATGTTCTCCAATATTCATTTTAGCTTCTTCAATCATTCCTTCAAATAAATCTGTAACATAAACCTCATTACAATCCTGAAGTAAATTTGTATGTTCTTTCCAAGTAATCCCTGTACCACATCCAAGTTCTAAAATTGAAGTTCTCTTCTTAATGTCATAATGCTTTTACAATCCAATGATTAAAAACCTTCTTTATTTGTAGAATAAAGTTGATGTAATCGAATACGGATATTTAGTTTATCTGGATTTTTGTATTGTGTATTTACTGTATCTGTCGTAACTAATTTATTCATTTTTCTTCTATATCCCTTGCCTTCTCTTCTTTTGTCAGTAATACGATATTCTCTACATAAATGACGAGAATAGAATTGATACCTACATTTAGAAAAACATTTTTATTTTATTGAGCTCTAATGATGAAATAAGCTATCTGTATTAAAATTGAAGTTTATAATACTGTCTTTACCATCACAATTTCATCATTTTGAAACTCAATTGAAAAACCGTTTTTAAAAATAAATGAGTCGAAGGATTATCAGCAGCTATATCATCATAGAGAGCTTTTACTCCATTTGCTTTAGCTGTTTCACAAAGAAGTTGAATACCTTGCGTACCAAATCCTTGTCTCCTAAATTCAGCTTTTATAATTACATCACATAAGTAGATATTACGTAGCTTATCAAAATGATATGAAATTTCACCCACAAAGACTTTATTGGCATCATCTTTTAAATAACGATAGTATCTTTCCTGTCCTGAGTTTCTTACCCATAATGTATACCATTCTTCCCTGTCTTCTTTCGGAAAAGGAATTGTTCCTCCCCATGCATCATTATATGACATCGTTTCTATATCTGCCATCATTGACTCTTTGAACCACAAGTCTTCTAATTCCGGTTTTACAACTTTTAACATTATTTTCCCTCCACGAAAGAAACTCTTTATTATCCTAAAGGTTAAGAATTACTCCGTTATATTAAACCAATAATAGCACTGTGGCATTAACCTAATTTCTAGTCTTTAAACTACCGTTTCAACATTAAACGAGCGAACACTAAGTATATATTATTGACATGTTCTCATGTGGATTTTCTTTTCTCTATACATCTTTCGATTCTATAAAAACGGCACCATATACACAGGGATATAATTAATGCCATTTTCCCACTTATAATCCTTCGTATGAACAACGTATTTATCTCTTATGCGGCTACTGAATTTTCTACAAAAATCGTCCAGCGATTTATGATTTCTATAGTTTCCTGACTTAACTTCCACCGGACATATTTTATCACCTGTTGATATTAGAAAGTCGATTTCATGCAAATGATTTGAAGTTTCACTCCCCATTGTATAATAAAAAAGTTTATGTCCTTTAGCAGTTAGTATCTGAGCGACTGCATTCTCATATACATACCCCAGGTTTGCCTCTAGTTTATCAGAAAGTAGTTTATTATAGATTACATTTTCAGTGTACTTCTTATCTTTGAAAGCAAGAGTCACAAACAATCCTACATCAGATGTAAAAAGCTTATAGCGTCCCGCATCCTTCTCAAGCGACATTCCTACACTTGGGTTATTAGCATGATATGCAATAAGCACTGTATAGGAACTCAACATATCAGGGACAAGTTCCTTCATTTGTTCTGATTTGATGCCAGCTCTAGCATTTGCCAAAACATATCTTGATGCATTACTGCTAAGGCTAGCTGGAATCGCATCATAGACATCTCCCGCAAGGCCTGTCCCATCTATTTTTGTGAAATCTTCCTCGTATAAATCTACAATTTCTCTTTTAGCTTCATCAACTGCCTGCAGATTATTATCTGCCAAATATGTTTCAACTGCCTGAGGCATACCGCCGACAAGCATATACAACCTAAAAATACGCATCAGACTCCTATGCATCGCATTACCGGCCGGCCTTTTATTTTTCATCAGAATTCGAATTGTATCTGCAGTTACTTCATCTCCGATTGCCCACAGAAATTCTTCAAAATCCATGGGGTACATATCTATTTTATGTTCCTCGCTTGGTATGAGAATATCCTTCGTATTTTTCCTTATCGACAAAAGTGAGCCTGTCTCTATATATTTATATCTTCCGTCCGCAACAAGATACTTAATAGCCTGCCTTGCCTTAGGCAGAAGCTGTACCTCATCAAATATGATTACTGATTCCTGCTCATACAGCCTAACACCAGTCAGCTGTTGCAGTTGGAGAAAGAAAAAATCCAGACTAGACAGATCCTCGAATAAGCTATTGATATCTTTACTGGTACGAGCAAAATCAAGCATTATATATGATTTGAATTCTTTACTTGCGAACTCCTCGACAATCGTTGATTTTCCAACACGTCTAGCTCCTCTGATCAAAAGTGCATACTTATCGCTCCGATTATTTTTCCATTCAAGAATTTCATTATATATTTTCCTTTTAAAGACTGTTGTCCCCATGTACATTACCTCACTATAATGATTTTATCCCAAATCCCCGTTTGCGTAAAGCACAATATACCTTAAATCCCCATTTAAATATTTTTGAATTTTTCCTCAAATCCCTATTCGACAGTAATGTTTTTGTGCTATCTGCCTTTCTAAAAAGATATTAAACTAAGGCGACAAATAGCCAAAACATTTTTCAATTTTATGCTTTATCTTGATATATAATAATATTCTACTAAAAAGGCTCCTCGCCACTGAACTTAATCAGTAGTGAGGGCCTTGAATCTATCTATTATCTACCTTGATGCCAATAATCTCTCAGCTACAAGTTTTATCCATCCATTTACATCAACTTCAGAGATTATTTCAAATCCGTTTTTCTTCCAGAAATGAGTAGACTGTGGATTCCCTTTATCTATTGCAAGTCGTACTACCGTTTTTCCAATAGTCATTAAATAAACTACGACTTCATCAATAATTGTTGTTCCGATCTGTTTTCCTGATACGCCTGATTCACCATAAAGAAACCGATATAAGCAATTTCCGGTTTTGGATACCCATCAATTAAATCCATAACAGCAACAAGATCCTGATCAGCGAAAAAGCCAAAAAATATTTTGCCGACAGGTCGATTCCCGGTGGGGTCAGTTTCATGTCGTCCTGTATCTGTTCACTGGTTGGTCGCGCCTCAGTATATTCATAAAACAAGGTATTCTGTTGACATACCTCAAGGATTTTATCCACGTCGGACTCATCCAAAATGCGGGTAATATAATGACTGCTAAGCGCTTGTTATATCTATCATTTGCTTTTCTCATTTCTTTTTCTTTGGAGCAGGAAGCTCCTCGTACATTGCTTCCAATAGCAGTCTCAGGAACTCCTTATTGTCCACATCATACACAAGTAGCATTTCCTTCGCTCCTTCATACGGAAGTTCCATGACTGCATTCGGCATCATTGCCGTAGTGGACTTTGTGGGCTTTACAAGGAAGCGATCATCGTAAATACCGCCGACCACCTTGCCGCGATAGTGAGATGATGTATTCTCCCATCATCGCCCGATAGGATATATCGTCCAATTCAGACAACTACCCTAATATGAAATCCAAGTATTCTTTGCTTGATGCCATGATTCTGCCTCTTCCGTCCTATAGCTTCAGTATAGCGATAAGTTCTTCTCCATCCATTTCGCCGGTCTCAACAAATCCGAACGAACTATATAAGTGACGAGCCGCTTCGTTTTCGGGCTCATAAGATAACCAGCAATACTCTGCCTTCCCGCAAGGAATAGAATTGATGAATTCTAATGCGAGCTTCACAGCTTCTTTCCCGTATCCATTTCGTTGATTAGACTCATCAATCATTAAACGCCAAAGGTTATAGTTTCCCCTTGCAATTTCAGGTGCATCATCCCAATAGTCATCAATATCGAATCCGATCATCAAAAAACCGACTGGCTTATCACCATCATATAATCCAAACGGAAAAGCATACCCATTTGTAGTGATAGCTGTATAGGCTTCAATAATACTGACATCATTCGGAGCGATAAAATTTCTCTGTGACTCCGATACTTTCAGCTTTAGTATATCCCAGACGTTTTTTCCGTTTACCTTTTCCAAACGAAGCATTGTTTCTCCTCCACAATTCGCGCTTTCACTTTCCGACATCTATCTCACAGCCACAACTATGAAGCATCTAACTCGGCAACTCAACATAGTGACATCTATCGCAGCAACTCAACTCTCACACTTTTTGAGCTGATTTTACTTTGGATAAGTTACTGAGAAGTGTTTGTCCAGCCTGATGTCAAATTTGCCCAATTGCCCGAAAACCACAGTATTACTGGGCTTTCGCGGCTATTTTCCTTCAACTCGTGACATCAATACTACCGTCTCGACATGTGGCGTAAAGCCAAAGAGATCAACTGGCACAATCTTTTTAATCTTATATCCAGCTTTCTTAAGAGGTTCGATATCTGTTACTTGTGTATATGGATTACAAGAAATATATACGACTCTATCTGGAGAAAGTTGTGCAAGTTTATGCATGAATGGTAGTGTCATTCCAGATCTTGGTGGATCTAGAATTACAACATCTGGTTTTGTATCCATACGTTGAATAAACTCTGCCGCATCTGCTGCATAGAATTCTGTATTTAGCAATTTGTTGTGCTTCGCATTGTTTTTAGCATCTCGGATTGCTTGTGGGTTGATTTCAACTCCAATAACATGCTTTGCACTTTGGGCTGCTAGTAAAGAGATTGTTCCAATACCACAACATGCATCTAATACAACATCAGTATCTTTAATCTTTGCTAGTGATAGTGCTGTACGATAGAGTACTTCTGTTTGTTCTGGATTGACTTGATAGAATGACTTTGATGAAATACGGAACTCTAAACCACCAATACGGTCAGTAATATAACCTGGTCCATATAATACTCTTTCATCTTTTCCAAGTATCATGGATGTACGAGCACGATTAAAATTCAGAATAATCGTTTTAATCTGTGGGAATTTCTTTACGAGTGCGTTTACAAAGTTCTTTGAACTTGGTAGACCCTTTGAGCCAATCACAACATCAAGTAAAAACATCATTGGTTGCTTTTGAGATACGAATATATGCATGACGTAACGTACCCCTACCACTATCTTCATCGTAAATCTCTATATGCATAGATTCTGCTAACTTACAGATTGTCGTCAGGATTTCATTTGCGAGTGTATGTTGAATCAAACACATCTCACTTGGTACTTTACGATGACTATTTTCTTCATACATGCCTGCATAGATTCTATTTGTCTTTTTATCTCTAGCGAAGCTTGCATAAATTTTATGACGATAGTGATACGGATCTTTCATACCCAGTACTGGCTCAACTGCTTTGGTACGGAATATCTTACGCATCTCTTCGCGTTTCATTTTTAATTGTTCTTCATATGGGACATCGATGTATGCACATCCACCACACTTTTTACTCACTGGGCAATATTTCATAGTGTTACCTCTTTTAGTGTATATACAACGTTATCTGTTGCCTTACGTAAAACCTCATAGGATTGATGACCATTTGCGATTAGTACACAATCATGAATGCCAAGTGCTTCAGCAACTTCTTTATCGTGAACAGTGTCACCAATATACTTACATTCAGATGGTTCCACATCACTCTTTCTCCATCCAAATCTTTGCCATCTCAACTTTTGAAGCCGCAAGCATATTATCAATTCCTAGTATTTCATCAAAGTATTGATCAATTCCTAGTAACTTGCACTGCTCTACCAGTTTATCGTGACGAGAAGCAGATAGAATAACATTACGATATCCGAGTTTTATTGCCTTTTCTACAGTAGAAATAAAATCATCCATCAAAGAACACTCATCAAAGCGACGATCATATTCTTGATTAAATTCAAGAGATACTTCCTCGTAACTTTCTGTATTAAAAGGTATAACCAATATGGTGGTAATAGTAATTAATAACTGGAAACGAAAATGTATTGAGGTAGTCCTGCTTAGTGACAGGATACTTTTTCCATTCCCCTCTTTTTAACATTTCATTTTTCAATCGATAGGCATAATTGTAAATCATCTAAAAGTGTGCCGTTAAAGTCCCAAATTAAAGTTTTCATGGATTGATTATACCATCTCTTTTCGATGTCTAGAGAAAAGATGTCGCCATCAACAGGATTCTACATCCGTGTTAATATCGACATCGATTTCTTGAATCTTATTTTCGTAAATTTCCAACTACATACTTTGGTTGGCTTTTTATTATATAGGATTTTTGTTGAGCTATGATTATCAATCAAATTATAGATTTTATACCCTGCCACATCATAGAATGAAACACTATCATTTTCAGTATTATTTTCTCCTTGAAAGGATGTACTTGGACCCACACTATAGTGTGTACCATTGATTGTATAGTCTTCGCTCCAATGTATATGACCTTGCATGACTAATACTGTATTCGTGTTTTGTATATGTTGGATAAGCTTTTCAGCTTGTGGTAAACATGGAATTCCAGGATATTTTCTAACAGGGTGATGTATCAAAATAATTTTCTTTTCAGCTGTTTTTAGATTTTCATCTAGCCACGAAAAATCCTCATCTGCGAATTTCCCATTTGCATTTCCATACTCGGAATTATTTAATGCAAGAATCGTATAATTCTGTAATTGATACGTCGTATGACTTTTTGATCCAAATACTTGTTGGTAATTTTCATTATCGTGATTTCCGGGATCGTGATGATTGGAATCTCTGGAAAGTATTTTTTTACAATACTTTCTACTGTTTGATAATCATCAACACTTCCATTATCACAAATATCACCTGTCAAACAAAGGCAATCATATTCCCCATGTTGTAAAGCATCTTGCAAGCAGAGTTCTAGGTGTTTCAATGGACTCTCTAATTTAGCAAGTAGTCTTTCATATGCATTATCATTTGTGTAGTGTGTACGATAATGTATATCACTTAATTGCAAGATTCTCATTACTTCAGCTTCTTTCTAAGCCACCCATTTGCGATATCTAATACAAATACAGTCACAACTACTACTAATAAGATAATGCTTACTTTATCCCAGTTTCTTGCTTGAATCGCAAAGATTAATGGTGCACCAATACCACCTGCACCTACAAGACCAAGGGTTGCGGCAGATCTTACACCGATTTCAAAGTGATTCAAAATCAAAGATGTATATGCTGGCATGACTTGTGGAAGTCTTGCATAGAAGAAGGTTTGGATTGAATTTGCGCCTACTGAATGCATTGCTTCAATCGCATCTTCATTCATTTTCTCCATCTCCTCAGTAAATAGTTTTCCTAACATACCAATTTGATGGACACCAATCGCTAATACTCCCGCAAATGGACCAGGGCCTACCATCTTTACAAAGATAATTGCATATATTAACTCTGGGAAACTACGCAATATATCCAAAATAATTTTTGCAATCTTTGGTACTATCGTATTTCTTGACCAAAGATTATGACTAGCCAGTAACATGAGTGGAAATGCGAAGATAGTACCAATGACGGTTCCTACGAAAGCTATCGCAATTGTCAAAATCATCAGTGAGAATACATCTTCCCCACTACCATCAAAGAAATATGACCAATCAGGTTTTAATAATCCTCTGACTGTGTCTATTACCATGGACGGTGAAAAAGTTATTCAGTGCTGAATAATCTAGGCCATAACCTGATAAGAAAATCAATACTAGAATTCCTAGTAGAATCCATATCGTTGAATACTTTCGAAGAGCCATCATCATACACACTTCCTCCTAGCGTATTCACTGATTGTATCTACTAGAATAACCAATATCAAAAATCATTAGGATAATGATGGATACACGATCATACTTAAATAATGCTAATGAAGTATTTAAAAATAATACCAATTCCACCTGCCCCAACATATCCCTCAGTACTGTTGAAGATCGTATATTAATTTCTAATGCATAAAAAGTATAACTAATTACAGCTGGTAATATTTGTAGCCAAACTGCCCATACTGCAACCTTAAACTTATTGGCTCCAACAGACTCAGCGGATTCAACAGGTAGTGTATCAATCGTTTCAATCGATTCATATAGTAACTGTGATACCAAGCCAAAGGTAAAGATGGTTAAGGTAATTACACCTGTAACTTCACCAATACCAACAATCGATACTAAGATAGCTGCTAAAAGTGTATTTGGAATCGTACGAATAATATTCATCACAAAACGAATACAACCTGTTAGAACAGTATTCTTAGTAATGAGTGTAGTCGCAAGAAATGAGAATGGAATCGCTAAAAGTACACCTAATAAAGTACTTAATACAGACATTTGAATCGTTTTGATAATCGGTGTTATCAGTGATGGAAGATATGACCAATCTGGATGAAGTAGTTTCTGTAGGAATAGTTGCATCTGTTTTGTATTTGAAAGCACTTCCGAAAGATTTGCATTTGTAATACGTATGCATGCATATAAGCATATTGCCAATACTGCGAAGGTTCCTACATGTTTATACCATTGATAATGAACTGTATCTTTAAGCTTCATCTTGAACTTCCTCTTCAAGATTTGAGATACCTTTATAGATATAATTTAACTTTTCATCTGTAAGTTCTTCAGGAGTACCTTCAAACACTAACTTACCATCTTGTAACGCAATAATCTTTGTTGCAAATACTTTTGCGAGTTCGACTGAGTGAATATTTACAATAACTGTAATACCTAGTTGTTCGTTAATATTCTTTAAATCAGATAGAATCTTTTTAGATGTTACAGGGTCCAAGGAAGCGACAGGTTCATCCGCTAAGATGATGGTTGCTTCTTGAAAGAGAGCTGTTCTAGCAATAGATACTCTTTGTTGCTGTCCACCTGATAATTCATCACAACGACTATGCAGTTTATTCTCTAATCCTACCTTGGCTAAAACTTCATTACATAACTGATAATCTTTATTAGAGAATAATCCTAATGTACTTTTAAGCGTACTAAAGGTTCCAAGTTTTCCTGATAATACGTTCTTCTGTACTGTATTCCGTTTCACCAAAGTTAAAAGACTGAGATATCAAACCAATTTGTGTTCGAATCTTTTTCAATTCTTTTCTTATTGGCTTTTCAGTGATTGATTTACCATCTATCAAGATTTCACCATCAGTGATTTCGTTAAGACGATTGATTGAGCGCAATAATGTTGATTTACCTGCACCAGAAAGACCAATAATCGCAACGAATTCAGCATCTTGAATTGTGAGAGTTACATGATCTAGTGCATGTACTCCATTTTGTATATTTTTGAGACATTTCTTAATTCAATCATCTCTTATTGTGCTGCCTTTTTCGATATAGTTAGACATTGTGTCATATGCCTTTTCATCTGCTTCTACATAACCAGTATGATTCCATAATGACATTGCATCCTTTTGCTGCCCTCATCTTGATTCATATTTAAGAATACTTCTTTGATCTTTTGTTGTAGTTTTTCATCCATTGTTGGCATACCGCAACGCATCATTTGGAATATCACCCTTTGTCAAATACAGAACTCTTTCAAATCTTTTGAATAGATCATTTGTTCCTTCCAAACTTCTTTTTGAAAACAAAAGCGTGCACCTTCAAATACAAATGCTGCATCAACTTGACCATTTAAAACTGCTGTAATTTCAGATGGAATATCATTAACTGTTACGATTGTACAATCAGTTGTTGGATTAATACTCCATCCTTCATTTCTGCTACAGGATAGATATAACCAAGCAGAGTTAGACTTAGTGTCGCAATCTTTCTTACCCTTTAAATCTTCTAAAGATTGAATATTTGAATCAGCTCTAACAATCACTTCTCCTTTGAATGAGTTAGTTGAAGAACCTTCAATTGTCATAATTCGTGATCATAATCGACCAACTTGAAGATAAGAGAGCTCTCTGCACCTTGATTTCTTTTGCCCGTACATAGGCAGCTGGTGGCATAATACCTAAATCAACTTTACCAGATGCCATTGCTTCAACAATTGTTGAATAGTCAGTTGCTAGTGTTACTTCAACTTTACGTCCAAGTTTTCTTCTAAATACTCACGCGAATGGCTTTTGTCTTCGCTTCCATTGAACCATCGTTATTTTGTTGAACAAACTGGTACAACAAGTGGTTTCTCTTCACTTGTAGAAGATGTTTCTTTTGTCCCTGTTGCTGCCACAACCACCAAGTAATGCCATGCAAAGAGAAAGTACTGCAGATACAAATATCATATTCTTTCTATCTCCTTATTCGGAGCTCCTTATACAATCATTCTAAACGAATATTAAAAATTGTCTTTGCAGAAAGTGACATATGTCATATACAATAAGTTCGATGGAAATGGATGAAAATAGATATTTACTTACAGAATTTTTTAAAAAACCAAGTTCTCATTAATATTTCGATTCCCTGTTAAAGACATTATAAAACTATGTCGTTTACAGAGGGAGAACAAATCATCGAATCTGATATCATCTCCGACTTTATCTATTTTTCTATTGATGGTGAAGTAAAAGTTTTTGGTAACAAGCGATAGTGGAAAAACTGTCATATTATCCTCGGTGGCTCTAAAGAGTTTACAGTACTCTGGTGAAGACTTTCCTCTCTCTTTTGGAAAATGAAACCAATGACCAGTCGTTGTTGCCTCGTCAGACTGTCTATGCTTTTGCATTTCACTGGCTGGATACATATCGCAATCGACTTTTGGATGACAATACACATCTTTTACGTTACATCAGTAAGACCATGGCCATACCGCTCAGCAAAAGAGATGACGATGTACGTTGAGTAGAACAGAGACAGACATACACATGTGCACTTTGATCATACAAAACTCACAAACGACACATTGTTTACCTTTAGATTTTACGAGAATAGTGCACGTACACTATCCGTCAGCTATCGCTAAGTTATCCGAGTCATGAATCGTTTGCCCTAAGAAAAGCTCATTAAAAAGTAAAAGAAAAATACTACATTTTTGAACTATAGCGTCATATACGCAAATGATGACGAAAACTATTTCTTCTATGAATAGTACATCTAAATCACGCATAGTCAGACCATTCGGTTCTGACTTTTTCGTGATTAACGTACTTTCTGCTGACTTGTGCCGCTATAAATGCACTACAATGACAGCTCCAACAAGTAATACACACCGACTGGTGGTGTTGTCTGCAGGCTTTGTTGTTTCTGTCTCAGTGGTTTGCTGTGCCTTTCCAGATACTGTATATGCACGTGAGTTGCCTTTGTTGAAGACATACTTATCATCCTTTTACTTCAGCAGTGACTTTCTATTTAGTGCCATCCGTAAATGCAGGCTTCGCCATTGAAAGCTGCTGTAGGAATAACGAATATGTTGGATCTTCGTTTTATACTTCCTCAACTGGATTTCCATAGTGATCTCCACATTGAGTTCACCAGACATCATGTCTTCGCTTCAGGTGTAACGCTGTAGCTTCATTCCACCCCTGCACTATCCTTAGGTAGGCACTAGAAACTTCTGATCCTGTAAAGACTGCTCGTGCACGCTTACCAAAAGAACTTGATTGTATAGTCATTTTCTTTTGATATACTTTTTAAACTTCTCAAGGATCTCCGCATGGATTTCCCTTCATTGTCTCAAATGCCTTTGTCGCATCTTCATGGTTTCTAGTGGTTGCTTCATCAGCTTTCGTTAACATTGTTGTAACAGTCGTTCTTGATCTCTTCATACTTTTCGAGGTGCTTCAATCTTCTTCAGTAAGCGATTGGTTGGAATTCATCACGATTGTATCTCGATCATGCAATAAAGCATCCATTGCTAACCAATATACGGAATCTTCATTGAAATTCATTGTCATTCTCCAGCTCTGCGCAATACCAGAATTCTGATTTGGATAGTATGCCACAAATGAGTGAGTACGGAGAACCTAATGCAACTCCTATTGTTCCTGGGTATTTCTCTGTTGTTGCATGTTGCAGACACATGATAGATATGTTAGCTTCCATCGTATTACGATTACCAATTGGATATAGGTTTCACCGCCTAGATCATCTGCTACACTTCGGTTAATAGCTTCCAAACGGTGCGTGTAAAATGCCATCGCATCCGCTAATCGCTGTAATCTTCTTTGAAGTTGTCTGTAAGAATGGATATACATCACCTTCAAACTCTCGCATCCGGTTAAACTGCTTTTAATGCGAACATACACGTGATTCCGGTACTTTCAGATAGTTCGGGTAGCGCATAGGAAGAATATAAATCGATCGTAATCGAGTTAACTCATCTCCCATGAAAGTCTCAGCTTCTGTAGCGACTTTTGAAGATAATATCCTCAGAATAGAGATATACTTTCCATCTTCTGACAATATTATGAGTTTTCCTTTTCTTCCCTTACGGTTAATCTACATTCATTTCAACCAGAACGAGTTAGGGGAATACGGAATACTGTCACGTGGATAGCGCATAGCCACAAAGCTGGTGACCGGTATGAAATTTCCATGTGCCAAGTTCATTGATGATCTGCTACGACTAGACCATTGCCTTCTCCAGCACCCTTTGTTTGCGACTTCTTGTGCGATAACTCAACTGCCTGTCTTGCATTGTCACAACTGCCTAAATACTGCCGTGGTAATGATAGCTTCTGTAAGCCTACGATGGCTTTTGTTGCTTGTCACGTGCCATCTGAGTGATGGATCTACGCTAATACATCATCATTTAGCACTTGCGGAAACCGTCATATCACCCACTAAGCCTCTTTTCTATTAAATCCTGTTTCTGTCAAAGAGTACCATATTCTGGTGTTGTATCGCTGACGGACGAAGGATAAGAGAATCATGTGCAAATGTAAACGAGACTGTGCAGGACTACTACAGAAACGTCTTTTGATTGTTTCACCAGCTTTATGCTCTCGGCTGCTTGATGTGACTCTATAATAATCTTTATTATGATTAGCTTCTAAGTCTTCTCTGTACGTCCAAGAATTGTACTACCATCTTCTGTTAAATCGCACCGATACATGACACCGGTACATGCATACGCTGCAAATGATGCTGGATGAGGCTACTAAAAATAGCTATTGAAGCGCTAAATGGCCTTGAAATACATTTTTCATTTATTATTATTCCTCCAATGATTTGTATGAAACAAAGTGTAAGAAAGATTGAATTCCTCCCTTCTTGTAATCTTCTTCTTGGTAGTACATTATAAGGAAACTTCTTCTTCGGCAGAAATAGTGGAAATATGCTTTCGTCTTTCTTGCATATTCTCGTATGAGTTACCCTACTTGGAAGTAACCTAGGCTTTCTTAACTTGTTCAGCTCAGCAGCTCAGCATCATATCAGATGGCATACGCCAATCTCCTCTTCGGAGAAAGTGTAACCGAGCAACCTTTGGACCATCTGGTAAGTCAACTCACGCTTTGAATCGCTGGCGACAGACGCAACGAAGAATCGCAACATTGCCTCACGTGCTTTCTTTCTTTCTCTAACTCTGGGTACGCTGTTAATGCTAAAAACCACGATCTTTTTCTGGTGAATAGCCGCCGCTTGTAATACATAGTATAAGAAGTCATTTGAGCGTCATTTGCAATCTTTTCCTTCAGTCTTCTGGGCAATCTCACCATTTTCATCATGTGGTGTTAGTTCTGGGGGAGATTGGTGTATCGCAGAGTCTTTAAGAGTAGCTATCTTTGAGATCTTCCTGATTACAGAGAGATATATGCATAAGTTTCTACAGATGTACTGTACAAGTAAGTCTTTGTGCAGTGCGAGATGCGTTTACCGTCATGTACATGGACATGTGATCACCATTGCGTGTACACCATCCTAGTGCTAGTTCAGGATAGAGATCTCCTCAGTTCCAACCACGAGTCCATTTGCCATGTTTTGCGGCATCCATCGGGATGTAAGTACGCATACGGCTTTGTGCATTTTTCGTAGGTTGTATCACCTTCACGGATAACTACCGGGATGACCAATCTGTTTCAGATGTGCATGAACACCCCTTCTTCGATCGCGACTTCATGCATCTCTCACATCTAATGCACGCATTAAATCTAAGAGCACTGTTATATGTGTATGAAGTTGTGTATTACCATGGCTTGGTAGTGGTATAGCGATGATATGAATATCCAGGTACTAGTTTTCTTGCCTGATGACACACCAGTAATGCAAGTGTACTATCCAGACCACCTGAGATACCAATCACAAAGTTCTTAATTCACGATGGAACGAACACGTGTTGCTAGACCATTTGCTTTGAATCTCTAAAATGTCTTCATACAACGACGACGACCACGTTCTTGCATCATCAACTGGCATCAAATGGATTACGATTCACAACATAGTCTTCCTTGCGTAATGCATCTCATCTAGCCCACCACTGCATAATTTCATCTTGATTACAAATTGGCTTTTGATAGACGCATCTACATATACATAGTCATCATGACCTTTCTTCTAAATCAAATGTTGTCTGGTGACGACGATTCTCTCTCAATGGACTCTAAATCGATGACTACACCAGTTTCGACCTTTGTATCTTCTGGGAAAGATGGAATCTTTTAACAAACGTCCATTGCAGCAATCATGCTATGACCAGAGAGACAAGGTCCGTACTACTTTCATCCGTTGCACTAGATACATATACAGATAAGCGCAGCCAACAACTAGCACTCTGCTGTAGACCATCGTACGACGATAGTCCCTTGCTTACCAATGATTTCACTCAGTACGCGAATAGATTCGCGATGATATTATGCACCGGTAAGACATGCCGGCGCGTATTTCTTGGCTTTATCAGGCACCCATAAATCCTACAGATATATCAGCACAATAAGCTCCACTACGGCTATCACATGCTGCTAGAACGTTTCTGCCAAATGATAAACTCATCGCCACTGAATCATTTGGCTAACGATATTCTGGTACCGCCTGTAAACCATCTACTTTCACAGAACTCGCTGTAGAGTCCGAAGATTGATCTGAGGCACAATGCCTACAATGACACCTTCTGAGACATATACTGGTACAGTTATAAAATGATTTTCAAACGTAACGGCGCGCAACCACAACCGTTGGTCCTCTAGTATATTTGACGCATTCGCAATCTTGAAATGAGCATCCATCTGCACTTACTAACAGTGTAAAGCTGTCCAAATAGATCACCATCAAGTATATCCAGTCAAAGCATAATTCTGGATATACTAGGAATCCAGCATCCGCGTACCATTCATTGTTTGGATGACCTGTGCAACGTTACATGTGACATTTGGCCACTTTCATCCTTTGGCACGACTGTTACCGACTTTTTATCATTCTATTTTCATGATTTATCCTCGCTGAAAAAGGTAACTACATAGACCATGTAATTCTTTCTTTTGGTAATGTTTCCTGTAGGATTTGTATCGCATCTTTTGCGATGAGGACTGCTTACGTACTTCAGCTAGGAGGAAATATGATGATATTCAACTTTGGGTGTATGTACGACCTCAATGTACTGAGAAAAGACTGAGAGATATGGAATCATCCGCAATCATCTTTTTCACCAGTCATCGTCGTATCTTGCCATACACACAATGCCAAATTCCTTTCGCAATCTCTTCTACATGTTTCCAAACCGCGTTTTTAATTCTGCAACTCATCAGAGCCAACACAACCGCTGTATGCATAGCCTCACTTTAGATATGCAGAGCGTTTGATATGTGCGTGGTTGACTTTTCTTCTTTTAACTCATAGTCACTGACCGCATTAGCTTTGGATGTGCTCTGCAGATAACTCTAGCATCGCTAATCGCTCTCTGTATCGTGAAAAGGCAAAGCCCTTTGCTTGGATCATGTAATCGGACATAGCTCATCTACTAGGCATAAAAGATAACAGCCTCATAGCACCTGTCTTTTCGCAAGCATATCTGCTAGTTCGATATGAGCTGTCGTCGTGGGACTAAAAGGCACCCACCAAATACTGACATGGCACTCAAATGATGCCTCCATGGAGTTTCTCATATAACTCCTCTCTGAGGTTTAGCTACAGCAGGTAGGCAAGTCTACGTAATGCTGTATGCGGCATCTCTGTGCGTAACTCAGATTCCCCCAACTACGATACTGCAGTTGATCCTTTGACAGATTCTTTCTTTCGCACTAGAATATCTGGTAGATCGAGAACAATCTCAACGTTTAACATATGAGGAATTAAAATTCTTTCAACGTGGCTAGGAATAATTGTCTTACGTCTTTCTCAAAGGCAAGCATCTCGATCAAGGTGTATGACATACTCTCAACAGGCTTACCATTTCTCAATCACTTCTGTATCCAAAGAGAGATCACTGTCACACTGTCCTTCTTCATCAAAGCCACGCGCAGCCATTAGCTTTTCTCGCTCGAAATGAGTGCCTTACTAGAAGAATCAGAAACACTTCATCTTTTGGTGCTATAACTGCATCCTTTCTTCTGAGCAGCGACCCAGCTTTATATACGTCACCAAAGACGTCTGTCGCAGCTAGTACGAGGTTTTTCACCGACGCCATAGAAAGTCAAACTTCGCGCATGCTCATAGAGTTCCATGTTTGCCATCTTCTTTTCATCTAATGAGTTAGATGCGACAAGTTTGATATATGACTTGCCAGCTTCATCCAAAGCACGACGTAGCACGCGCGCAGCTCACGCGCGAAGTCACCAGAGTCAGCACGTGCACTCTTTAACACGCTTATTTAGGATCATTTGGATACTTCTGCAATCAACTCATCATCTAACTGGATTAGATGAGGGAAGACCAGAACCAAAAGATACCATACGTATCTAGTAACAATGAGACATTTTCAGGATAAGTTTCTACATGGTGTCACGGAAGGCATCCATCTCGGTTGGGAAGAATTCGATATAACTATGTGCAACTGTTCCAACAGCGTACATCGGGTCCATACTTCATCTCCGCAAGGCAGTTTAGCAGTACCGATACAGCCACCTCAAGATGAGCCGCATGAGGCGCCATCGTTACCCTGCGAGACATGCAGCGCGACGTGTTCCAAATTCCATGACATTTCTTGGCGTCTTATTACTTAGACCAGTAATGCGAGTTGCCTTTTGTGGCGATTAAGGGAATGGAAGTTCAATAGTCTGTAATAGATGAGGTTTCACTGGGACTGCACCTACCATGTCATCATACCAATACGTACCATTGGCAAATCTGAGGATAACATACACAGTACCCTCCCGTAACATGTACACATCACCCTTCCACTTATAGTCACGTAGACATTCACAGAATTCTGGACTCCTTACCCTTGGTTATAACCACTGAATATCAAAGTCTGTAAAGTGATAGTTCTTTAGAAAACGTAATAACTCGACTGACACAGCTAATTGCGTATCCACCATCATCTGAGTTATCTCTAAAGAACATGTTAAATACCATGATGGTATCTTTATATCCATGCATGAATAATGAGTTTGCCATGGAGAATTCATAGAAATCTGTGACCATCGCAGGATTGTCATAATCTTCATCAGGGATATATGGTTCTACTCGAATGTTGTTCATATCATTTCCTCATTTTTCTATTTCAATCTGACAAGGCCATTACATCGAGAGCTTCCTTTTGCTTGTCTATTGTTGTTGCAGCACATGCTTGCGGTAAAACAGTTATCTTTGTATTTGGCAGATGTGTACGTAATAGTAAAGCATTTGTCACAACACAAATATCTGTACAGATACCAATTAATACAATTTCTTCTGGAGCTAGTTTCTGTAGTTCAACTGCTAAATTTATTGATCCAAAGGTATCCTTCTCAAATATTTTAGCATTGCGTTTATGCAGTGCTTCTTCAACACTCTTTGGAAACTTCCAACCCTCTGTATCCTTGATACAGTGTACAACCGGTAAGTATTTACCTTCCAAGGTATTGAGATAATTTGTATCATGTGTATCCTGTGTTGCAAAGACCATATCATATTTTGGTGAGTTGATTTCTTCAACCATCTTTGCAAGGGCAGCTTCTGCTTCTTTTGTACCAAGAGAACCTGACACGAAATCATTTTGAATATCAATTGCGATAAGTACTTTCATTATAACGTCTCCTTTACGAATGGTAGTAATGGATTAAAGCTATAGGTTGCGACCTTCCTACCATTTACAATCGTTGTATTACCTGTAGCCACTAACATTTTTTTAATATCCCGTCTAAAGTTACCTGTATCAACTGGGTGATTTACGATAGCCTCATAGACTTCCTGAATCTCACGTAGTGTACATTCCTTCGGCAACAGGTTAAACATAATACCTGTAGAAGCTGCACGATTACGTACAACATCGATTGCCATATTAATCGCTTTGATGTGATCGGCTGCTAGTTTTGCGTTTGAACTATCTAGTAACTTGGATCTTGTCTGTACGTAGTTATCACAAGCAGTATCATAAATTTCATAGCGTAGATGAATCCCTTTTTCTTCTTCATCTAACATTAATACACTCTTACGCTCATACCCATCCGATGTCGTTGTAATCTTTTGGATGGTAAACCACCCTGTATCCATCGCATCATCACCAGCAGATGTCATCTTAATGTTTTCAGCCGGTGTCATAGACAAGTAAACTGTCGTAATCACACGTGTACGTGGATCACGGTCCGCATTTCCAAATGTATATAATTGTCTCAAAAAGTATGTAGAATCAAAAGATTGAGTTTCCTCTTCTAATTCTCGTTTCATAGCGGTATCCAAATCTTCATCAAAGTTCACAAAACCACGAGGCATAGCCCAATCATGAATAAATGGATGATCCTTACGTTTGACTAATAACACCTTTTAGCTTTCCCTTTAATACTGTTAATAGAATCATATCATCATTGTATTACTGGCCTTCGATACTTTGTCTCATCATAGCGAACAAGGAATTCCTCTAGTGTTTCACCACGTTCATTTCTTTCTTCCATGGCTTCTCCCTTATAGTCATTTTGATCATATATATTATAATCTACTTTTTCGTGTTTATCAAAAAGTGATTGTTGATTACAATCACTTCTTCATGCGCTTATATTTATTATCAACTTTTTCCTTCATAAAAGCTAGTACATCTGCTTTTTGTTCGAACTCATACTCTACAAGTTCTACATTTGTGCTTTCTTTCTTTGAAGATGATGTTAGAGTATAAATTAAAGAACTTATCATCTCTTATAATCATAACCACTGAGTTCCTTCCATGCTGGAATTTACCATTGGTTACATAACCCTCTTCCCAATACCATCTTTCAGCTAACCAATACGCAACAATCGCAACAATGATGACGATAACACGTAAGATATCAAAAACAGCAATTGTATTACCAATCAAAGAAACAAGAGTCAAAACCTACAATCACAATGAGCGTAATCTTGGTGCGTCCATTGTCTTCCTGCATACTTAATCTTTCCCTTTGTATTGGCTAAACGATAAAACATTAAACCTGCAAATGCGCCGAATGCTAATGTAACTAATAAGTTTCCGTAGAATAATGGCTGATTCATTTTCATTTCCTCACATACTTATAACAAATCTCATTATAACATAGCCAGTATGAATAATCACAACTTTATAAAAGAACCTAAATTCTCCTGATAACATTTCTCTAGCGCATTTAATGCAGCTAGTAATTGGGCATGTGATGTCGCTACATTCATACGCATATACCCTTCATTATGACTGCCTCCAAATTCAACACCATTCGAAAATACAATCCCATACTTTCGTAATAATGATTCCAATGTTGTATTGTCTAAGTTCCACTTACGAAAATCTAACCAGAAAAGATATGATGCCTGTGGAGTTGATAAAGTCACTTTAATGTCGTGTTGATTAAACCAATCTACACAGATATCCTTTGACTTTTGTAAATATGTTCGCAGTTCATCGATGTAGTATTTACACTGTGTATATCCTGCACTCATTCCAACAAGTCCTAAATCGATAACATCCATCTTTGCACGCATGTTTACATGCGCAAAGACTTTAAATAGTTCTTCATTTGGAATAATCGTAATCGCTGTTTTTAATCCAGGAATTCCAAAGACCTTTGCAGAACTTGTGAGTAATACTGCACGGTCTGTCACATTAAGAATAGATGTATGTTTTCTATCATCATAATAAAGATCAGAATGTACTTCATCACTGATGATAACTACATCATTCTCACTTGCGATGCGAACCATTTCTTCTAGTTCCTCTTTTGTAAATACATTCGCAGTTGGATTACCAGGATTGGTAATCACCAGTACTTTCGTATCTTGCAAGGAACAGAACTGTTCTAACTCTTCCATATTTACATGCCATGTCTTTGTATGTTCATCAAACACCAACTGGTTTTCGTATATCTTACGATTGTTATTCTTTGTGACTTGAAAAATACCACCAAAGACTGGTGTCTGTAAGATGACTCCATCTCCTTCTATGCTAAATGCATCTAACAATAACTTATAGACTGACATTAATGAAGTACCAGGAAGTACACTTTTTGGATTGAGTTGTAATTCATCACGCTTATTTAAATATGACACAACCGCATCCGCAAAATAACTTTTATCTGCAGCATATGACAATACACCCTGGCTAATCTTTTCTTTTAATGCATGTTGAATTTCTTTCGGCATTGGAAAATCCATATCTGCTGTACCCATTGGATATAGTGCATCCTTTCCCTCACCATCCCATTTCCATGTATTTGTATTTCGACGATTTAAGATATGATCAAAATCCATATGAACCTTCTTTCTAAGCTTCTTTCTTCTTAGTAAAGCCAATTCCTAATAATGCAAATACCATCGCAAAAATAACCGTTCCATATCCCATCAAGTTATATGGTAGATAACTGAGTGTAGATACACCTGCAATACCTGCAATAAATACAGCAGTATCACACCATGGAATACAGGTAATTAACTGCGTACTTGCGGCTACAACACTGGAGATTAAATCTTTTCCATCCATACCCTCTTCATTGAACTTCTTAAAGAAAAGATCCTTTGGCATCATCGCTGCTAAGAAAGTACTTGAAGTTAACGCAATGATAAGTGTAGCGAGTACACTAACAGCTAAATTCAATAAGAAGCGACTATGTAGTTTAGAGAATAATGTATCCGCAATTACATCTAGCGCTTTGATATGTAAAAGAATTGTTCCATACATCGAAGCCACAATCACTAGTAACGCAGGAGAAATCATACTAGTCATACCACCACGATTACAGAGATTTACAAATACATCACTCAATGAAGATACAGGAATCGTTGTCATCTTCTCTAGTGAAAAACCACTATATAAAGCAGATAGACCATTGCCAAAATCAAAGCCATTGAACACAACACCAAATAAGATACCAATAATTGCAGAAATACCCAAAGTCTGTACAATTGGCTTCTTTAAAAATGTCATGACAAATACAATGACCATCGGTAGGACTAAGATTGGGCTTACATGAAACACCTTCTGAATATCACTCGTAATTGTACTAGCAGCACTTAAGTCAGCAGCCTGTCCACCTACACTAATCCCCATTACTACATACCCAACAAGCGCAAATAACAGTGTTGGAATTGTAAAGATAGCTACACGCTTAATCATCGATACTGTATCCGTTTCAGCAAAACTAGCAGCCACGTTGGCTGTATCCGACATTGGAGAGATTAACTGTCCTACGTGTGATCCAGAAGCCACTGCACCAGCAACGATTGCGATCGGTACATTCATACTCTGCGCAATCGCTATCATGATGACACCAACTGTACCAATCGTACCCCAAGATGTTCCAATCAAAACAGAGATTACAGCACAAATGATAAATGTCATCGGAATAACCCAGGCAGGATTAATCACATGAACAATGTAGTAAATAATCGTTGGAATTGTTCCCGAAAACATCATCGCCGCAATAAACATACCAATCATCAAAACGATGAAGAAGACACCAATAACACCCTTCTCCTTTTCATAAACAGCTTCCATGATTTCATCCCAACCATAGCCATAGTAATACGCTACACCAAGTGAATAACAAATTGATAATACCAATGCTGGTATAATTGAGATATCCAAACGAACAGAATAAACAACTAATGCCAACAATACAATAATCATTGAAATAGATGCTAAAAATCCAGGCTTTTTCTTTTCACGAACTTTCATATTCATATACTCCCTTTTGAATATGGTGATTATAGCACTCTGTTTTTTGATAACCTATTAAAAAGCCCTAAAACTTGCCAGAATGCTAGGAACCATCTAAAATACAACTATGACAAAAGACGATATTAAACTCTTTGCAACAGACTTAGATGGAACATTATTTGCGCGCCCTGGTCACTTAACACAATATGCCGTAGAAACACTACGTACATTACGATCACAAGGAACACGTATCGCAATCTGTACTGGCCGTCATTACGAACGCATCCTCAATGGATTTCCAAAGGATATCTATGACTATATCGTTTCCAATAACGGCCAAGACATCTACTTTGTAAACAAGAAGGAACATATATCATTCCCTGTTCTAACAAAGGAAGAGATTCATGGCCTGCTTCCACTTGCGGAAAAGTACCCTGTCATCCTAATGGCATCAACTGACAAGGACTTCTTAACAACTGGCTCAAAGAAGAATTACATTGCATTGATGTTATTCCGTCTATGCTCGCAAATACGAGATTTTATACAATAGCATCATTTCCATCATGCCGAAATTGATTTTAATCTTGAAAACCTCGAAAATAAATATATTATCAAAATCTGTTTCTCAGGTACTGCAGGCACGCTCAAGAAACTTTGCCAAAGAGATTCCCACTGGATAAGTACTCAGTATTTTTGTCAATCCAAACTGGTTGGAAGTACAGCCACATGGGATTGATAAAGGCAATGGCCTTCGTATGATTATGGAACAGAGAATATCTTACCAGAACAAGTTTGTGCAATTGGTGATGGCGAAAACGATGCCATGCTAGAGGTTGCGGGTGTAAAGGTTGCGATGGGCGATGCAATGCCATGCCTAAGAGTGCAACCGACCATGCAGACCACTACTTCCAGAAGGATGCGCAAACTGATTCGCAAAATCTACTATAAAAATGATTCGCTTTCGATATACAGGGAGTAAAACTAAAGTATGAATACACTGAAAACGATATTACAGAAGCCATCTTCGCAGCCGAATGCACGCTGACACGTATAAAGCAAAAACATTCCTCAAAAAGCAAGAAACTGGGGTTTGTTTGATATCTTTGCAGGTGGTTTTATCGCCCTCTATCATCAAGCACAATCACTATCGAAAAACGCACGGGAAAGAAATCAGATATGCAAAAGGATTTAGCTTTAGAAATCTAACCCGTGAATTACAAGATGTAGGGGATTATATTACAGTTGATGTAGGGTGATGCTTTTACGAAAAGTAACGAGACTATCTTCTTGATAACTTCTTCTGATTTCTATGTACAATCCAAAAATCAACAATGTTAGCCAGACAAGTTGATGACACAATCTATGAAAACAGAAAAATCCCTAAATGTACTATATGCACAATAAGAGTGAATATGGATTTTAATAAGATGATTCCCGAGTTATCGGTTTTTGGATATTGAACGACCAAAAGGTTTTTATAATGACTTAGGATTTGAGATTGAATACGAACGTCCTGAAGAAAATTCATTTTCATGTCTTTTTCAAGATAGTCATGTTATGTTTGAACAATTCATGACAATGGTTGGAATATAGCGAGCTAATATATCCTTTTGGGAAGAGGGAATTAATTTTTCAATAGCTGTTGATGATATTGAAGGGCTGTATAAGTGGTGAAAACTTTAAATTTAGAAATATACAGAGACCTAAACAGAAGCATATATCAAAGTTAATGGTACAGAAGAAACGCAAACCGAGTTCTTAATACAAAGATCCCAATGGGTATTTATTAAGATTTACAAATTGATAAAATGGTACCTTTTATCAAAGTAGAAAATTAAATAAAAGTAATTAGCGTAAAACTCACAGTAAATCAAATTTGGTTTTACTGCTTTTACTTAATTGATTTATAAATTTGATACATCTCTTCATAGATTTGTTGGTATGCAATATTATGAACATAATGAGAACAATCTAAGAACTGATATTTGCCATTCTGTTTGTTCGCTAAATAACCAACACCAAAACTTCTCCACTCTTCTTTTGAATAACCAGTACCCTCTCCATTTGAGATAAAGAATAACATCGGCACAGCGGTCGCATCTACTTCTTCTAATTTCTTTGCGTTTTGCTTTGATTGTTTTCGCTTCATTGATCATGGAAGTTGTAGCGGTTCTTCGATAGAAAGATACTTTTATATAATTCTTTTTCTTCCTCTGTTAGTTTCCATCTGTGATTGCGAAGATGAATCCACAAGATATGGAAGAAATCTAGTAAGTCCTATTTCCGCTCCAAACTTTGCTGTCTTTAACAAGAACGTATTTATTTTGGTATTTTGATATGCCACAGGTACAGATGGATCCAATCCAACAATTCCTTTTATTTCATCTGGATATTTGTTTGTCCAATACGGTGCTTCAATCCTGACATCGAATGTGAAATAAATGTAGTTATGATTAGTCACCCAGCTAGATTCAGTGATTCCCTGGTTTCAAATAGATTGTATCGATATCTCTGCTAATATCGCTAATATCACTCAAAGCCATACACCCTGCTTTTTCAACAACCTGCTATGTTGATAGTCTTTTTCTCAAATAGCGAATATAACGTTTTAAAAATCGAGAGTTGGTGAACACGTCCTGCACCTGACACATAAATACCAAAGTAAAAATCACTATTGAGATTACCAGATAGATAAACATTCATATGATGTCCATTGACTTCTCAACAAACTTTCGTTCGTCTTGAATAAAAGCATCCTCATCTCTTTAGTTTTATCCTAGAGTACAAAACTGATGAATACTATCAACACGATTACAACTACAATAATACTAATCAGCTTATTCAGTCTTTTTGCCTACTTTGGAACTCCTTCTTTAAAAACTCCTCATATATAGTTTATGGACTGTTTTGCTTATGGTACTTAAACTAAAAGCTAATATATACTTCTTATTAATATAAAGCATACAATACTATAAATTGATTCTACTGTACCTAAATACTCATCTTCAGAAAAACAAAAAGACAATTCCTTTAAAAATTACCTTCTGCATTGTCTTTTATCAAATAAACTCAAATGAATTTTATTGATATTTCTTTGAAAGTTTCATGCAATTTTAAATCTACGTGATTATATTACATAGCTTTTTAAATATTCATTTTCTCATATCACTCTTCTTTTCACCCTATTACAACCCCGTTAGTTGAGAAACTTTAATAATCGTATTCTACGTACATTTTAATTTATTATTATGATCAACTAAAGATAACAATTTTTCACTTAAATAAGTGTATAAATTATCTCAAAAATTGGTATCGATTAAATTTTCATCTAACGAAGAAGTGATTTCATCAAACACACAAATTGAGCATCTTTACATAATGCCCCTTGCAAGTATTCTTCTTGCATTGACCACCAGATAATTTATTTCCATTTACCCCAATCTTTTTATCACCATATTCAGTGATTAATCCTCCTGCACAACATATTTTTAATATTTTAGTATACTTTCTATTTACATATTCATCACCAAATAGAATATTATCTTTTAATTGGCAAGTTACAGATACCATCCTGTTCAAGATAAGAAATATATGGAATATACGATAATTCAATATCACTGTTGTAAAAATGAATCATTCCTGATAAAGGTTTTAGTAAATCCAGAATCTTTTGCAAGTGTCGACTTACCAATACCACTATTACCAAAAACTAATATTTTTCTTTTTGGTTTTACACTAAGTTAAATAGCATTTTAATATCTGATTTTGGATACTGAATGTAAAATTATCAACCATAATCTTGTTAATATTCTTTTCGTAATGACAACTTATTTATATTCTCATTTTGAATAATGCATCAATTGAGACACTGACCTTTTTACCCTTTAATCATCTGAGCTGAATATTGACTGTTGCAATACTGATCAACAAAGCTATTGTTATACATTAAGATCGCTACCCATAATACCAAAAAGTTATCATTCCTTTTAATCAAGAAAGATATAACTAAAAGAATCAGACCAATCGTAATCATAAATAAGGACAGAACACCCTCTGATAATGCATTCTAATTGTGCTCGCTTACTATCGTTTTGTTTTCAATTTATTTGATAATCTTCTATAACGTTGTCTAGATGTTTCTGAAACTTCTGAGCAGACTTTATTCCATAATCTGATTTCATTATTGAAAAGTATTTTACTATTTTCTCTTTTGTTAGAGACATATACATTTCTACTTTGTAACTTTTTAGAAACTAGTCGGTTAATGAGACAGAGTGGAAAATAAGATTATTGTTAACGATCCAATTTATTCTCAGCATATAGATAAGAGCCTACTTTAAAAGTGAAAAATAGATCAAATGGATTGTTTATTGAACAAGATAATTTTCAGCAGTCATCAGTTGAATCTTACTGCGATATTAGCAAACTCAATGGTACTCTATTTTGTCTATTTTCAGAAATATCAATTACAGTTAGCTTTTTATAAACTTGCAGTGTAAATTAGAACCAATCTCTTAGATTCTTTTAGCTTGATACAGAACAAAATGCAAATAAATCCATTTCTATTATTTGCATTATCAAATAAAGAAATGACAAAATTAGTCATTGGTAAATCTGTCAAATTAAATGATGATGCATTATCAACAATTTTCTCCATTATTAAAAATTGGTGACATAGCAAATAAGCTCTGCCAGAAAAGCTAAAATCACCATTCTCATTAATATGAATCTTAAAAGAGATAAATATCTCATAAAACCTCTTCACCTGCTAGCAATTTTTGATAACATCTGATTGTAATGTTGTTGTAATTAACATATCATCCGGTATGCTTTTCTACTTTATTATTAATAGAAAACTGCTTTCCATGAATATACTTATCAAATCAAATATTTTCACAATATTCCATTGGATACCCTTTACAGCACTGACAATAATTCAAATCTAATTTTAATGATATAATCCAAACTTATTTCACAGACTTTCTTTATTGTCACACAAATTATTTAGATGAATCAATATTACATCTATATTCACATACCTATCGCATGACCATTGTCTCTTTCGTAGACAATATGCTCATTTATAGCAATTTTCATATTTAAAACTTCTAATTCATAACCTAGCCTCTGATAAATGAAAACTATGTAATTATAGCTGACCACAATAATTTCAAAACCAAAGACAAGAAAAGAAGTCCAGTCAATCTAAACTAGTATTCCGTTATTTAGTAAACTTATTTCACGCAACAACATACTTCATCGTTTAAGTCTACGACTGTCCTACCGTTAATATCTAGTCAGAATACCTTCGCAACTGCTGTCCTACTTTCACGTTAATATCGTTTCATTGGTCTAGCACCGTGGGCGGATCACACCACAAGCAATGATACGCTTCATTGCGCTACACCGTGAAGTGATATCATGTCTTCAAACGATTGCGTAATGTGCCAGAACTCTCACCAGTCTGAGCTAATCATTACCCAATGCATTAAAGACGATGATTTCGTCAACACGGTTGATAAACCTGGTTTAAAGAACCTGTGTACTTCAATTCATGTAGTGCTCTTTCACGATGTTCTGGGTCATCATCAGCATGCATTTGACTACCCAAGTCTACTTGTCGCGATGATAATCGTATTCTAAAGTCCCACCGTTACACCCTTTTAGAGTCTGTGATACGTCCATCATCCAAGATCTGTAATAGGATATTGAATACATCTGGATGTGCTTTTTCGATTTCATCTAATAGCACGATTGAGTATGGTGAACGACGTACTGCTTCTGTTAACTGTCCACCCTCTGCATATCCAGCATATCCTGGAGGCGCAACAAGTCTAGATACGGAGAATTTCTCCATGTATTCAGACATATCGATACGTACAATCTTAGATTCATCGTCGAATAACTGTTGTGCTAATGCCTTAGCAACTTCTGTCTTACCAACACCTGCTGGACCCTAGGAACATGAAGGAACCTAATGGACGATTTTCATCTTGGATATTTGCCTTTGAACGCATGATTGCGTCGGATACAGAACGTAAGGCATCTGTTGACCCACAACACGTTTTGATAGTGACTTCTGGAAGAGTGTAAAATCTTCTGTCTTTCTGTACTCATCAAGCGTGATACTTCAATATGTGTCCATTGAGATACAATCTTTCGCAATCATATCTTCATCGGCAATCTGATGTACCATCGCATCTGTCTTTTTCAACATCTGCTTCGTTAATCTTCTTTTCTAGATTTGGAATCGTTTTCATATTTGAGCTTGCAGCTGTTTTCATAGTTAGCTGCGTTTTCTGCTTCGTGTTAACGCAAAGCTTTGAGCCTTCTCAAGTTCTTCTTTATAGTTCTTGATAGCATCAGCTTCACTCTTTTCAGCTTGCCACTTAGAGAGTTTTGCAGTTGCTCTTCCTTAAGATCTGCAAGTTCCTTACGGATTTCTTCGAGACGATCTTTTGCTTTAGGTTTCGTCTTGGGATGCTTTCCTCAATCTGTAAAGTCACATCGCAGAGTTCATCCAACTCTGCAGCATGGAATCCATTTCTACACGAATCGTTGCACAAAGCTTCATCGATTAAATCGATGCCTTATCTGCAAGAAACGATCTGTGATGTAACGATTGGATAGGGTGCGGCTGCGATAATCGCTTCATCTTTGATACGAACACCATGGTGTGATTCAAAGCGGTCTTTGAGTCCACGTAAGATACTAATGGTATCTTCAACAGATGGCTCTTGTACTATAATCTTTCGAAAACGACGCTCTAGAGCTCTATCCTTTTCGATGTACTTACGGTATTCATCGAATGTAGTCGCACCAATACACTTGAGTTCACCTCTGCGAGCATTGGCTTTTAATAGGTTTGCAGGCGTCCATGGGCCTTCTGTCTTACCTGCACCAATGATTATAGAATCTACCGATGAATAAGATAATACTACCATCTGCCTGTTGCACCTGTCGGCACACCCTTTAAGCGCTCTTCAAATTCACCACGATATTTCTTTGCACCCAGCAATCAGCGCACCCATATCGTCATTCAATTAACTTCTTATCTTTGAGTCAAGTGGTACATCCCCTGCATAATACGCCATGCAAAGACCTTCTACGATTGCAGTCTTACCACACCAGAGTTCACCAATGAGGACTGGATTATTTTTGTCTTACGTGAGAGAAATTTCGATAACTCTCACGAATTTCTTTCATCTCTTCCGATAACTGGATCAATCTTTCCGTCTTTTACTTCTTTGACTAAATCATGTCCATATTTGCTTAATGCATCAGAGTTGACTTTCATTGGTCTTTTCATCCATCGTCATCCCTCCTCTTCTTTCTTCTTCTGCTCAATATCACTTGTTGTGATATGGAACTGTTGCTTTGATTTGCTCGATAATTAGAAGCTACCCGAACAAAGCCAAGTAAGAATGTACAGTACTCATGTAGCTATCGTTTTTGTTTCTGCATGCGTTTGAATGCATAGTTATATGCTTGCATGACATCATTTGATAGCTGTGGTTGTGTTGAACCACTGACTGTTCGAATTCTTGTTAGTGCTTGTTCGATGAAACTCTTAATTCTTCTTGACTGATATGTAACCTTTGCCAACACCCTCTGAGCTATCGTCATGACCATTGCATAGAGGATATGCTCAGGTTTTATATCAGGACTTTGTTTTCCTTGTGCAAGCTGTACTGCTTGCATGATGATATTTTGCAAGATTTCTGTCATCTGCTCAATGTTCATCGTAACACCTCCTTTGATAGGTGATGCCTGTTACTTACATGAATTTCTTCTTGAATTTATCCCAGGCTGTTTCACCTTTGCTGGTATTCTGTAATTCTTGTAACTGCTCATATAGTTCACGTTCTTTACGTGAGAGTGATTTTTCTACTGTAACGCGTACCGTAACGATTTGGTCACCATCTCTACCACCGTGTAGATCTGCAGTACCCTTACCCTTTAGACGCATTCTTGTACCATCTTGAGTACCGGCTGGAATCTTCATCGTAACATCACCATGAATTGTTGGTACATCTGCACTAACACCCAAAGTCGCATCAACTGCAGCTGACTGGAATGATCAAGGTAGATATCTTTACCATCACGTTCAAAACTCTCGTGTGGTAATACATTAATCTCTAGGGATATAAGTCACCATTTGTTACCGTTCATAACCACGTTCCGACCCTTACCGGATAGCACGTAATTGCTGTCCTGTCTGGATACCTGCAGGAATCTTTACATCTACGCTAATGCGCTTCTTTTCGTAACCTGTACCGCCACATTTTGGACATACTTTACGAATCTTCTTACCAGTACCACGACAGTCAGGACATGCGCTCTGTGATTGGAATACACCAAACGCTGTACGTTGTTGTGTTACAACGCTACCAGAGCCATGACAGGTTGGACAGGTTTCTACATCACTTGGAGATGCTGCACCTGAACCATGACATTGGTCACATTGTTCTTCAACTGTTAGGTTGATGGTCTCAGTCTTACCAAAACATGCGTCCATAAATGAGATATTCATGCGCATGTAGCGGTCTTCACCCTTGCGTGGTCCATTACTGGAACGACGTGATCCAGTGCTGAATCCACCCATACCTCCACCGAAGAATGAGGAGAAGATATCGTTGAGATCATCAAATCCACCAGCGTTAAATCCACCGCCAAAACCACCGAAGCCTCCACCTGCTTGAGAACCGTTCATTCCCGCAAAGCCAAACTGATCATATGTCTGGCGCTTTTGTGGATCACTTAATACTTCGTAAGCTTCATTAATTTCTTTAAACTTGGCTTCTGCATCTGCTTCTTTATTTACATCTGGGTGGTATGACTAACTGGAACGATAGCTTTTTAATTTCGCATCGCTTGCTCCTTTGGATATTCCCTAACACCTCATAATAATCTCTTTTTCAGCCATATCTTTTAGCCCTTTCTTCTCTTAAAAGAATGCGGAAACAAGACCCCGCATTCCTTTCAAACTTTACTTCTTTTCTTGAAGTCTGCGTCAACAACATCGTCGTTTGCGCTTGTTGAATTACCTCCAGTAGCACCCACCAGCCTAGCTCAAGGACCAGTTTGGACTTTTGGATGAAGCATTGCTTGAGCCATCTCCATTAGCTGCCTTTTTCAAGAGCTGTCCAATCCTAGTCTCAAGCCTCTTCTGTATCAGCGTCGATAGCTTCTGTAATTCATCACTGCAACTCTTCACTCTCAGCCTTTCTGTTCTTCCGTTTGCCACATTTGCATTTCTCTATTCTGCAATGTTTCTCATCAATCTGAGTGAATGAAAGCCAGCACGATTCTTTTGTCTCAGATTTTCTCTTTATAAGCTTTAAGCCCAGCCTTCTGCCTTTATGCGCTTCAGCTTCCTTTAACCATACGGTCAATTTCCTCACTAAAAACAGAAGAGCTTTGTCACGTAATAGATTGTTTCTTACTGTTGCCTTACTCTAACCGCAGTAACGTGTACAATACCGTTTACGTCAATATCGACGATCGTTACTTCAATCTGTGGAACACCACGCGTGCTGGAGCAAGGCCCATCTAACTGAAGTTACCAAGAGTCTTGTTATCCTGCTGCCATTGGTCTTTCACCCCTGTGAATACATGGATATCTACAGCTGGCTGGTTATCTGCACTGTTGAGAAAAATCTGTGACTTACTTTGTTGGATAGTTGTGTTACGTAGGGATAAGAACTCCGTCATAACACCACCCATTGTTTCAATACCTAATGAAAGTGGGAGTAACGTCAAGTAATACGTCCTTAACATCACAGCGATAACACCACCTGAATAGCAGCACCCAAAGATACGCATTCATCTGGGTTAACGAGACTTGTTAGGTTCCTCACCCTAATTCATTCTTAACTGCTTCTGAACAGCTGGAATACGTGTAGAACCACCTACAAGTAATACCTGGTCATATCATTGCTGTTAGACCGCATCCTTTCAATGCTTGACGAACTGAATCAATGTTCTTTCAACAAGTCCCTTTGTCGTTTTCATAACTGTGCACGTGTTAATGTAGCTTCTAAGTGTGATGGACCTGCAGGACCTGCGGAGATAAATGGTAGGAAATCTGAGTCTGTACCATACCAGATAAGTCCTCTTAGCCTTTTCAGCAGCTTCCTTTAATCTCGTAAGTTTCATCTTATCTTGTCTTAGATCGATGTTATTTTCACGCTTGAAGTTATCTCTGCTAACCAGTTGATGATAGCTTCATCCAAAGTCATCACCACCTAAGTGTGTGGATCACCGTCTGTAGATAATTACTTCAAATGTACCATCCGCAATATCCAAGATAGATACGTCGAATGTACCACCACCCAAGTCATATACGAAGATCTTTTTGTTCCTTAGATGCTTTCTTTTATCTGAACCAAACGCAAGTGCGGAAGCAGTTGGCTCGTTAATAATACGTACCACATCCAAACCAGCAATCTTTACCAGCATCCTTTGTTGCTTGACGCTGCATCGTTGAAGATGTGCAGGTACTGTAATAACAGCCTTTTCTACCTCTCTCACCCAAGTAAGCTTCTGCATAACTCCTTTAAATATGTAACAAACTCATTGCTGAAAACTTCCCGTGGTGTATATTCCTTTGCCCTCTAATGTTACTCTTTTTCGTTTGTACCCATTAAACGCTTCACAGAACATACTGTATCTTTGTTTTGTAATTAATTGACGCTTAGCCGCATCACCAACAATACGTTCACCATTCTTAAATGCTACTAACGGATGGATGTTGTGCGTTTCCTTCTGATTTGCGATTACTTTTGCTTCGCCGCCCTTCCATAACGGATACGCAGCTGATTTGTTGTTCCTAAGTCAATACCACAATCTTGCTCATGTTTATCTTCCTCCTAGTTATTCACTAACCTTAACCATTGCTGCTCTTAGCAGACGGTCCTCTATACGATAACCCTTCTGTAATACTTCAATTACAGTCAGGTTCAACATTTTCTGTCTCCTGTCATCAATGCTTGATGCCACCGCCATCGAATGGTTGGTTCAATGCATCCGATTTCTGTAATACCTTCTTTACTTAAAAGCATTCTGCAGTTGTCCATAAATCATTTTCGACACCCCATGCATATGCTTCATCTGTTGTTGCTTGCGCTAACGCCTTTCGCAACCATCTCAAATACAGGTACAACCTAATGCAAAAGTTTTTCATCATGAAACTTTGCACGGCTATCGAAATCAGCCTGTAGATCGTTTTCTTGTATTCTCTGTATCTGCATATGCTTTTGCATATTCATTCTTGAGAATATGTTTTACCGCTCATTTAACTCTGTAATCTTTGTTTGAAGTGTTGTAACTTCATCAATTCTTCTACTTCTTCAGGGTTTTCAGTTTCAACTACTTCTTCAACTTCAGTTTCTGTCTTCTTTGATATCTTCACTCATTGCCACTTTCACCTCCTGAGTTATACATCTTTCAATCAAACGTGCCGCATAATCAATTAGATTTACGACTTTTTCATAATTCATTCTGCTTGGTCCAACGACCATTAGTTCTCCACTTTCCGTGTCATTGCACATGGAACTTGGAACGTACAACTGCTAAATCGTTATACCAAGTTAATCTGTGCGCCCTTTGTCGAGTAAACTCGCAACAGCATTTTTCACTGGAATCTAATCCACGCCATACCTCGTATCATCAAACATCAACATCAATTGCTTTTAACTTGTTGATATCTTCAAATTCAGGGTTGATATATACTCGATCTTTTTCCAGAAGCAAATATCACTCAGCAAACTTTACAAACGCTCTAACAAACGCTGTGAAAAGAGTAGATCGTATGATGTACAACACTACATAAATCAGGTTTGATATCTTCCATACGACTAGTACTTCCGCAAGTGGAACCCCTTTAATCGCTTGTTTAGGACATTCGTACAAGCTTCCAAATCTGAAAAGGTACATCATCTTCAGTGGAAGTTCTTTTGTTTCGGTATGTCCTGTATTTGTAATAAATACACATACCGCATTACGCGTATCAATCGGGAACAACTTAATATGTTCTAGACATTGCGTATTGGCATCTGGTCCGATTACACCAGCTGTCATATTTGTCATTTCACTGAGAATTTCACAGCTTTGATGAACTGCTTCCTCAATGTTCATACTGACACATCACCATGGACGTGCAAGTTCCATACGTTTATCAATGCCAGCTGCATTGTTCAACAAGTTCTCACACAGAACTTATATCCCATCGTACTAGGAATACGTCCACTGGAAGTATGTGTCTTTTCCAGATAGCCCATTTCTCTAAGACTTGCATATCATTACGGATGGTCGCACTGGAATATGGTAAATCATACTGTTCTTGCAATGTACGTGAACCAACTGGTTCCGCCGTACGAATATACTCATCAACAATCGCCTTGAAGATTTCTATTCGTCTTGCTGTTAACATTTCCAGCACCTCCTTTTGTAGCACTCTTTTTCGATGTCTGCTAATAGTAGTACACATTTAGCACTTGTCAACATCTTTAGTGCTAAATGAATAGACCGAAAAATTTTTCGGCCTTGTATAGCAACTCATTTTTGGGCTAATTTAAGCAAGAATATTCATCCTTTAATGATCTGAATAGATACTATATTATTCTCACTAATCTCTATTCCTCCAAGATGTTCAGCATCCTTTGAAATGCCGATACTATCGATACCATCTTCATTATCTTCGCCTCGAAAGAACTCTGCTACATATCCATCAAAAGAATAACCTTCATCGTTAGTGATTCGTACATATTGATGCAAATATTCTTTCAGTTTCATATTTTTCTTCCCTTTTATATTTCAATTGGATTTGGAGTCATCGCATCCTTGATGCGATCTAGTAACATTGCAGTTTCTAAACTACTTTGGATAGGCATAACTGGAGAGCTATGTTTGCCATTTTCAAGTAAGTTTACAAAGTGAGATATCTCACCATAGAAGTCGTCTACTTCGTACGGACAGTCTATAACTTCTAGTTTATCTTCTATCTTTAACTCTGCACTTATAGGTCTATGCAAATCCGGAATACGGATTTCACCCTTTGTGCCCTTAATCAAAACTACTTTCTTTTCTGGTTGATCGATTGCAGTTTCAAGAGTGACTAGTGTATTACCTATATGCATCTGTACCTTCGTGTGTAAGTCATAGCCATCCTGCAAGTCTACATCAATATGATCGATGCGTAGCTTACCCTTTGTATATTCTGTAATCCATGTTGCACAATAACAACCACAATCTAACAAAGCTCCTCCATAGATAGGATCACGTAGATAACTATTTTGAATCACTTCATCTGTCTGTTTTGAGTTAAGTACAGTATGAATTTCTTGAATATCTCCAATGATATCTTCTTGGATTAACGCATATACCTTTTGATAGAGTGGTGTAAAGCGAGGCTTCATGGCTTCCATCCATAATACTGGATGTTGTTTTAAAACTTCCATGATTCCCTCAATCTCAAAAGCATTTATACCTGCTGGTTTTTCAACCAGTACTGCCTTGCCTGCTTTGATAGCTTTGATTGACCATATATAATGATAGCCATGTGGCAAGGTAATATATACTGCATCAACGTTTGAATCTTGTAAAAGTTCTTCATAGGATCCATACGCTTTTAAAGCGTAATATGTATTCGCAAACTGCTGTGCTTTTGCAAGTGTACGACAACTAACGGCATAAAGTTCACTATTTGATTCATGTGCGAGACTCTTAACAAAACGCTGGGCAATTTTCCCAGCGCCTATAATTCCCCAACGTATCATATCTGCCCCTGTGCACGCTTTAAGTTTTCAGCGACTACGGACATCTTTTCTTTAAGAGGACCTTCTACCTGTGGAGGTACTAGATTTAACAAGTCTCCTCCGTTAAGGGCAATTTCTTTACATACAGAGGAAGATAGGAATGAATATTGTGGTTTGGCAATGAGAAATGCTGTTTCAATCTCATGAGCCAACATCATATTTGCAGTTGCTTGTGCAAGTTCATATTCATAATCACTGACAGCACGAATACCACGAATAATGACAGCAGCTCCAATCTTACGAGCAAACTCTACGGTTAGACCAGAACCAATCATTACAGTCACATTCTGTGGGTTACCAATGGACTTCAAACTATCGATAACCATCTGTTTTCTTTCTTCACTGTTGAATAAACAAGTCTTACGTGGGTTGACCATAATCAATACCACGACTTCATCAAACAAACGTGATGCACGCTCAATAATATCCAAATGACCGTTTGTAATTGGATCAAATGTTCCTGGATAACAAGCCTTCATCCTTCCACCTCATTTCGATAATAGGTAATACGTGTAATTCCATAGGTTGCTTCTTTATATGGTTTTAAAGAGCCAAACTCTTTTTTAAATTCATCTTCTTTTGCGGATTCAATGACAACTACACCACGATCCGTAATCAGTTTGTTTTCATATAAGTATTCTAGAATCTCATCATTGTGTTGTCCTGCGTATGGAGGATCTAGATATACCAAATCAAAACGTAGTCCTTCAGCCTTTAAAAGTGATAGTACTTTCTTATCAGGCATATGGAAGATTTTTGTCTTCTCTTGGCAACGTAATGATTCTATATTCTTACGGATGATATTGATTGCATCTTTAGAGATATCCGCAAACACCGCATAATCAAAACCACGAGATAGTGCTTCCAAACCATTAGCACCACTACCAGCATAAAGATCTAATACCATACCACCATCAAACATCCCTCCTAGGGATGAAAAAACAGCTTCTCTAACTTTATCTAATGTAGGTCTCGTCTCATTACCAGAACGTGTTTCTATCTTACGTGAACGATATTCACCAGCGATAATTCTCATCGAATCTCACCTCGTTTATAAGAGGCAATCACTGCTTGAGAGATACCAACACAAGCCATGATAGACATCGTAGAAGAACCACCCGCAGATATCATCAAGAGCGGTACGCCTGTTAGAGGAATTAATCCTGTAACACCACCGATATTAAAGAACATATGTACCAAGAAATACATCGCTGTACCAACAAGGATAATACGTCCTTTTTCACTACGCATCTTTAGAGCATAGCGTAATAAGACAAAGATAATAAATCCATAGACTGCAAGTAAACCTATAAAACCTACAAAGCCAAGTTCCTCAACCACAATTGCAGGATATAGTCCGTACTAGCAGCCGGGAAGTTTGTATACTTACGTACAGAGTTACCAAGCCCCTTACCAAACCATCCACCTGTCGCAAAGGAAATCAAACCACTAATCAACTGATAACCAGTGCCATATTGGTCCATGAAAGGATTAATCGCAGATATGAAACGCTTAATCTGATATGTCTTTAGGAACGTTATCTTCGCGATGAGATGTTCTCCAGATGGAGATAAGATATAGAATCCTAAGATAACGGAACCATAGAAAAGAATTGTCAATACTCTTTGATACCCTCTTAATTGAGGATGATTTGGAACCAAGAAACATACACAGATAATCACAAAGATAACTGCCATCGATCCAAAGTCAGACTGTAAAATCCAAACAATAAATAAGATAACACCATCAATAAAGAGTGGTCGTTTAATTAAATCAAATTTCTTACTATAACTATGAAGATTATCACCCAAGTATAAGGCAATAACCAAAATCGCAATAATCTTTGCAAATTCTGAAGGCTGTAAAGTAACTTCTGTTACACCAAGTGGAATACGAATCCAAGCTCTTGCACCATTGGTTTCCGTAAATAACAAACACAATAGTAAGCTTGCAATCGTTGCAAGTATCACTAAGAACGTCGTTGATGACTTCAATTTTTTAAGTTGAAAGTGATTTGCTAAAAATGTCATGGCAGTATAACCTGCAACTGCATAGACAACCTGTTTTACAATTGTAATCACTAGAAAACGATTATTTCCACCAGCTACACCCATCGAAGCACTACCAACCATGATAATGCCAAACAACATCAAAATAATCATCGCCGCATGTAAGAAATGGTCGGATGATTTTGGCATACGTAGATTCAAGAACTTTCTCTTCTTCGCTGGAGCATTCACCTGAATTGGTTCTACTTTTTTCGTTTTCTTTTTCATTCTTTGCATACAAGTACTATTTTAACATACTGCAGGAAATCCACACATCGAACATCACAAATATCATTAATTTTTATAAATTTTTTGATACTAAACGCTTATATGAATGCGCATTAGTTGAATTACGCTTTTAGAATGTTAAAATGTATGCTGAGGTAAAAATTATGTTAATTAATAATGATACAATCGTTAAAGATACTGACCCGTTAATTCGAGAAAAGTCTGAGCTAGTTTCATTGCCCCTTTCAAAGGAAGATGAAACTTTATTACGTGATATGTTGCAATACGTAAAAGCTTCCACCGATGAAGAAAAAGCGAAGAAGTTTAACCTTCGTCCAGCCGTTGGTATTAGTGCAATCCAAGTCGGTGTAAAGAAGAGAATGTGTGCCGTTGCCTTTGATGAAACAGATAAAGATGGCAATGTTGTAAAATATGAATTTATGTTAGTAAATCCTAAAATTGTTTCTCGTTCCGTACAACCTGCATATTTAGAAAGTGGCGAGGGTTGCCTCTCTGTTGAAAATGAACATGAAGGCTATGTTGTACGTAATGCACGTGTAACAATTAGAGCGTTTGACCTAGTTCAAAACCAAGATGTAGAAATTCGTGCACGTGGTTATATCGCTATTGTATTACAACATGAATTAGATCATATGGATGGTATTTTGTTCTATGATCATATCAACAAAAAAGAACCAAACAAACCAATTGAAGGTGCCCTTGTTTTATAGTGAGACTTCTTTCTTTTTCATTGAAGAATGCTATAATGTAGGCGAATAAAACTACTACCTATACCAATAATTAAATAAATGAAAGGAATTTTTATAATGACTGAAAATAATAGCAGTAAGAAAACGACTCGCCCACTTCGTCGTACTCGTATTACTGAACCTGATTTAAGCGACTTATCGATTAATCATAAGACAGATACGATGGTCTATGCACTTGGTGGCTTAGGTGAAGTTGGAAAGAATATGTACTGCGTTGAACATGATGATGAAATCATCATTGTTGACTGTGGTGTACTCTTCCCAGAAGATGCTTTACTCGGTGTCGATTATGTTATCCCAGATTATTCTTATCTGGTAAAAAACCAAAACAAAATAGCGGCAATGGTAATTACCCATGGTCACGAAGACCATATTGGTGGTATTCCATTCTTCTTAAAGACAATTCGATTAAAACAGATTTACGCTCCACGCTTTGCAAAAGCGTTAATTGAAAAGAAATTAGAAGAACATCGTTTAACTCGTGTATGTAAGATTACTGAAATCAATTCAGAATCCAGTATTAAGACAAAACATTTCTCAATTGGATTCTTCAATGTCGTTCACTCAATCCCAGATGCACTTGGTGTATTAATTAATACACCAAATGGACGTATCGTTGAAACTGGTGACTTTAAGTTTGATATGACCCCAGTTGGCACAAACGCTGATTTCCAGAAGATGGCGTATATCGGACAAGTTGGTGTTTCCTTCTGATGAGCGATTCCACTAACTCCTCTGTTCCTGGGCTCTTCTATATCTGAAAAAGACTGTAGCTCGTGCCATCATGGAACAGATGCGTAAGACACCAGGCCGTATGATTGTTTCTACTTTCGCTTCTAACGTATTACGTTTAAATCAGATTCTAGAAGCAGCTGTCGCATGTAATCGTAAGGTTGCAGTATTTGGACGCTCAATGGAGAATGTATGCGAAATCGGTAAGAAGATGGGTGTTATCCAGATTCCTGATAGTAGCTTCATCTCTGGTAATGAGTTAAATACTCTTCCTTCAAATCGTATCTGTATCGTATGTACAGGTTCTCAAGGGGAGCCAATGGCTGCCTTGAGTAGAATTGCCAATGGTACACACCGTTTCATCAAAATTATCCCTGGTGATACAGTACTATTCTCATCCAACCCAATCCCAGGTAATGGCTCTTCCGTTGGTAGTGTCATCAACCAATTAACGCGTGTTGGAGCTAACGTTATCACAAACTCACCATTAACTTCCTTCCACACAACAGGACACGCTCCACAAGAGGAACAAAAGTTAATGTTGAATCTAATCAAGCCTGAATGGTTCATGCCATACCATGGTGAATACAAGATGTTAAAACAACATTCCGCAACAGCACAAGAAACAGGTATTCCTGAAGATCATTGCTTGATTTGTTCGAATGGTGACGTCGTTGTATTACGTGATGGTAAGTGTTTTATCGCTAATGAACGCGTACAGACAGATGATATCTACGTTGATGGTAATGACATCTCTGGTCTAAGTACATCCGTTATCAAAGATCGTAAGATCTTAGCAGAAAATGGACTAGTAGCAGTTATTGTCACAATCGATTCTCGCTACAATAAGATTCTCTGTCGTCCATCTATCGTCTCTCGTGGCTTTGTATACATCAAGGATTCTCAAACCCTACTCAAAGAAGCTGAATTACTTGTATACGATTCTCTTAAGAAGAAGATGCAACAACGTACAACCTTTGGTGAATTAAAGAACTGTATCCGTTCTTGCTTGGAACCTTTCCTCTTCCAGAAGACAAATCGTAATCCGATTGTTATTCCAGTTATCTTGAATCAGAAAGCAGCGATTGCAGAGATTCAAGCAAAGATGAAAGCTAACGCAGCACGCACTCCAAGAACAGCCAAGAAAACACAAGAGTCTAATTTGGACTCTTTTCTTTATGCATGCATATAAAAAAGAAAAGACGGCTAACCGTCTTTTCTAGATGATTACTTAACTTCTACGATCTTCATCATGTTCGCAGATCCTTCACCTGTTGGATAACCTGCTGAGATGATGATTAATTGACCCTTCTTCACACCATAGTTCTTAGCAACTGTTGATGCAAGTTCATCATCGTTTGTTAACTGGTTCTGAACTTCAGAGTAAACTGGTAATACTCCCCAGTAACTTAATAACTTACGTTGAATGTCCTTTGTAAATGTAACTGCTAATACAGGTACGCTTGGACGGAACTTAGAAATACGACGAGCTGTTGTACCACCCTGTGTAAATACAACGATAGCACCGATATTGTCTAATGTTAGTGTAGCATCACTGATTGCGATAGAAACAGCATCTTGTACTGTCTTACGTGTAGATTGCTTTAACCAATCCAATTTTGTACGGTAGTTGATGATCTTTTCAGCTTCTTCAGCGATTTCTGACATTGTTTCACAAGCTTCTACTGGATAGTCACCAGCTGCAGATTCAGCTGATAACATAACACCATCAGAACCATCTAATACAGCGTTACATACGTCAGCTGCTTCAGCACGTGTACAACGTGGGTTGTGAGTCATAGAATCTAACATATGTGTAGCAGTGATTACTGGCTTACCAATAATGTTTGCTTGACGAATAATGTGCTTCTGATAGATAGGAACTAACATTGTAGGAATTTCTACACCTAAGTCACCACGAGCGACCATGACACCATCAGCAGCTTCAAGAATTGCATCGATGTTATCATAACCTTCTTGGTTTTCAATCTTAGAAATAATGTTAATGTGTGGTTTACCTTCTTCAACGCAGATTGCACGAATTGCATTTACATCTTCTGGTCTTCTTGTAAAGGAAGCGAAGATAAAGTCAATGTCATTACGGCAACCGAAACGAATATCAGCCTCATCCTTAGCAGATAAGAATGGCATACTTAACTTAACGCCTGGTACGTTACAACCCTTACGTGAACTGATAGGACCTGCAACATCAACACGGCACTTTATTTCATGACCATTGTTTTCTAGTACAGTAAGCTTCATCTTACCATCATTAATTAAGATATAATGTCCTTGCTTTAAGTCATCGAATAATTCTGGGCATTGAATGTGGAAACGTTCATGTGTTCCTTCAATTTCTGCCTTTGATAAATAAACGATTTCACCGATTTCGTAGTTTTCAACATCATTCTTGAAAGTACCTAAACGGATTTCAGGACCCTTTGTATCTAACGCAATCGCTAGGTTTACACCTGTCTTTGCACTTACAGAACGAACTAAGTTAATTCTTCCTAAGTGTTCTTCATGTGATCCATGGCTGAAGTTTAAACGTGCAATGTTCATACCTGCACCTACAAGTTCTGTAAGTGTCTTCTCATTTTCTGAAGCTGGACCAATCGTACATACTACCTTTGTTTTCTTAAATAAATGTTTGTTTTCCAAAGCAATCATCTCCTTCTTATACTAAACGATCAAATAATCGATATAGTTTCTTTCTACTCTTACGAGGTTTCTCTAGCGCTTCTTGAATTGGCATTGAACAAATTTCATTGTCGATAATACCAACACAATGTCCACCAATACCTTCCATCAATAAATCAATGGCTTTTTCACCCATTCTGCTTGAATAGCATACGGTCAACCGGAGTTGGGGAACCACCACGCTGAATGTGTCCCAAAATCGTCGCACGACCACTGAAGTTTGTATGTAATGAAACTTTCTTTGCTAAGCCATCTACGTCACAAATCTTTTCAGAGATAATGACAATTGCGTGATTCTTCTTCACTGCATCTCCAAGATAACGTAACTTCTCTAAAATCTCTGTTTCATCATACCCTGTTTCTGGTGTAATGACGATTTCTGCACCACATGCAATTGCAGTATAGAGTGCTAAATCTCCACAGTGATTTCCCATTACTTCAACAATGGAACAGCGGTGATGTGAACTAGATGTATCACGTAGTTTATCTACGTTTTCTACACAAGTCTGTAGCGCTGTATCAAAACCGATTGAAAAATCTGTACCGGAGATATCATTATCAATTGTACCAGGTAAACCAATACAATTAATCCCCTTATTCGTTAGTGCAAGTGCTCCACGATATGAGCCATCTCCGCCAATGACAACTAGTGCATCGATGCCTGCTTTACGCAGATTCGCAACACACTGATTTTGAACTTCTTCTTCTTTAAATTCAGGTAAGCGAGCTGAGCCAAGTGTCGTACCACCACGGTTTAAAATATCTGAAACATCTGTCCGTTCTAGCACTTGAAACTTCTCTTCTAGAAGACCGCGATATCCATCACGAATACCAACAACTTCAATCCCATTACTGAGCGCAATTCTGGTTACGGCACGAATTGCGGAATTCATTCCTGGCGCATCTCCACCCGATGTTAAAACGCCAATTTTTCTAACCATCTAAAAGGCCTCCGAATCGTAATCATTTTATACTATTAAAGCGTATTATTAAAGCGTTTTACAATGTTTTTCGCCTATCTTTTCCTGTAAGCGTTTTTATCTTTGTCATACTCGTTATTCTTTCAACAATACGAGCAGCTTTCAGTTCATCATCCTTGCCTTTTCCAACATATCGAAAGTGTTCTCTTAAAGATTCAATATCACAGTTGGATGTAAACCAAGTTGGTAATCCTTCTGTATATCGCTTCTCTAGTAAAGGCAGTAGTAGCTGATCACGATTCCACTCGTTAACGCTCTCTGCTCCAATATCATCTAGGACTAGAAACTTCGCACGCATCAATCGACCAAGTTCAATTTTATATTCTGAAGTCTTCATCGTTGCGATAGCTCTTGTACAGTATGTCGGATAATGTACAAAGGCAACTGTCTCATTTTTACGAGCATGATCATTTGCGGCACAGGCAGAAAGATGTGTCTTTCCACTTCCCATTGTGCCATGTAGGTATAATCCTTGATTATGAATATTCGCACTACGACAAGCTTCCCATACAAGTAAGTATTCTTCCGTCTCTTTGAGTAAGTTGATTTTCGCAAAGGATACTGCGTACATGTTGGATGGCATATCATTTACACTAAACTTCTCTAGATGTGCTGTCTCATTCATATATGCCTGTTGAAACTTACATGGTGTCTGTACTGTCTGTAGGATACCATTATCCTCTAAGTCATCATAGTATCCCTTCACCCTCTGCTTACATTGGTTTAAGCCTGTACAATGCAAGCATGGTTCATAACTTTTTCTCCATGCATGAATCTTCCATGGAGATATGTCCAAATATCTTTCATCGAGTTTGTTTCTTTGAAACAAATCGACAACTACAGGGTCTTTACGTAATTCATTTTGGAGTGATTGAGTTTCTTGTTTCTGCTCGTCTGTCATTGGAATCTCTTTGATATTTAGTGCTTCCATGAATTACTCATCTCCCTTCTGTAGTTTTTGTAATCGTTCTAATAGTTCTGCTGATGCAGCTGTACCCTCTGGTAGTGTACCGTCTTCTTGTTGGCGAATATACTCAGGCATGCCAATCTTAACTCCACTATTTACCTGTGGTGTTTGACGTATTGTCTTCTTACGTTGTTGTAGGGCTTGTTGTTTGGTAGTTACACCATCTCTAGCCCACTCTGCCGCAACCATATCCACAAAGTTACGATTCAAGCGATTCTGCGAAATCTTTAAGATATGTTCAATCATTACATTGATCACTTCATTGCTAAAATGCATATCAATCGCTAGATGTTCTAAGATACTCTTTTCTAACTGGGTAACCTTTGCACCACCTTGCTTTGCCTGTAAGAAAGATACAGGTGGCAATGAATATGGATCACTACCTGGCTTTACATCAGATTCTGCACGTGATGCATAAATCTTTAGCTTAGCACCATCAAATGTCATTGTTTGTAGATTAATACAACGGTTGACTAAAATACGCATCTTATCTACAGATAAACCATAGATTGTCGCTAGTTTACCAATTAAACTTAAGTTCTCTTGCGTGCGAAGTTCAGCTGGGAATACCAGTGTACTTGTCGTCGCAATAAACTTTTCATAATCAAAGTTAATTGTTTGATCATCCATTGCGAATTGATAACGTGGCTGTAGTGCATCAAATTCAATATGACGATCTAAGAGATCTTCTGGCAAGAACTTGACTGCCTTTGTAACTTCTTTATAGCCACGTAAGGAAACGTTATTTGCGTTTAAGTGTGTCATTGTAGTAGTTGTCTCATCTTTTCCTACAGTACGTTCATAACGATTCATAAATACATTTGACTTTAAGAAGTCCTTTGTATGAATTGGACTATTTAAAACATAGATGTATTGATCACATAACTCTGTCGTCTTTACAAATGTTCGCATTAACATATACTCTTCTAATTTAGTACATGCTTTATCTAGTGCGTTAATATCCAAATCGGCTAGTACTAGTAAGCGTTGATGTTTCTCAAAACCCTTTTGGGTTTTGCCTTCCGCAATAAGAGTTAAGTATAAAACTGTCGCATCTTTTCCGATGAGTGGTTGATATAACATCATAAGTGAAAGTAAAGTCTCCTCAGAGATACCATTACTAAAATCAATGCGATATGTACTAGTTGGCATTCTTTCCATTTCTGATGTCCTTTCTAAGTTCTCCTAACCATCGGTTGATTTGTGAATCTAATTCCTTTAAATCGCCTTCGTTATAAATCACTTTATCTGCCATAGCAATCTGTTTTTCTGCAGGTACCTGCATTGAAAGTCTTGCCTTCGCTTCTTCAAGTGTGTAATTTCTTTCTTCCATCATTCTTTGAATGGCGATTTCTTCACTGCAAGTTACGACCACTGTACGATCAAAGTATTGGTCCCAACCAGTTTCAAATAACAGAGGAACCTCTGCACAGATGATTGGTTGTTGTAAGTTTGTTGTAAAGAATTTCTGCATCCCTTCTAATACAAAAGGATGTACGATTGCGTTTAGTTGTTCACGTTTACGATTATCGTAAAAGATAATTCTAGCAAGTTTCTTTGAATCGATATCACCGCTAGTGCTAGTTACATCATCCCCAAATACTTCTAAAATTTTTTCATAACAAACAGAACCTTGATACAAGGAACGCTTTGCGTATTGGTCAGCATTAAATACCGGTATTCCTCTTCTTCTGAATAGAATCGCAACAGTTGTTTTTCCTGCCGCAATCGTTCCTGTAATCGCAATCTTCATAAAACTCCTATTTCTGACAATGTGAACAATAATAACTTGACCGTCCACCTATATATTTTACGTGAATCTGACCTTTACAGCGAGGACAAATTTTCTGCATATGCACGGTACAATCCGTTTGAAACCTACCAGTGACTCCTAAGCTAGATGTATATGTTCTAATCGTTGTTCCACCGGCCGCAATCGCAGCTTTCAAGATACGTCTTGTATGCATCACAAGATTCTCTTCATCCTTACGAGTAATACGTGCACAAGACCTACCAGGTCTAAGATTGCAGGCCGCAAGAATTTCATCTGCATAGATATTCCCTACTCCTGCCACGAAACTTTGGTCTAAGAGTAAGCTTTTCAGTGGTGTACGTTTTCCTTTACGATATGCATGAATGTAGGACGCATTGAACGCTTCATCAAAAGGTTCTGGTCCTAATCCATGATAGTGACTAAAATCCGTATCCAACGGCAGGATTTCCATACGTCCAAATTTACGCGTATCCATGTAGCGTAACTCTTTACCGTTATCTAAACGAAATATCACATGCATATGACGGTTGGTCGGTTCCGTTGGATCTTGAATATAATATCTTCCTTCCATGCGTAAATGGCTCATGAGAATGCAATCATCTAAGCCAAACAGCAAATATTTACCACGACGCATGAATGTATTGAATGTTTGATTCTTTAGTTGTGTTTTAAACTGTTCTACATCATTTTCAATCATCTTTGGATAACGTACATCCACATCCAAGATTTTTCTTCCCTGTATCTGATGTTCTAGTGTGCGCAGGACAGTTTCTACTTCTGGTAATTCTGACATACTTCTTCGCCTCGTACCAATCGCTACCGATTGAACATTCAGCTGTTAAAGGTACCTGTAGGTGCATTGCATTTACCATGCCATCATTGATAAGCTTAGTCATTACTTCAACTTCTTCCTTAGGTACATTGAAAATGAGTTCATCGTGTACCTGTAGAATCATCTTACTCTTTACTTTCGCATCCTTCATCATCTGATCGATGTGAATCATCGCTAACTTGATTAAATCTGCTGCAGAGCCCTGAATTGGTGCGTTCATCGCTGCACGTTTACCAAATTCACGTGTTGCATGATTCTTATCGTGAATCTCAGGAATTTCTCTACGTCTACCACATAGAGTTTCTACGTAGCCCTTCTCTTCACAATCTTTGACGATTTGTTCCATGTAGGTGCGAATCTTTGGATACGCCGCATAGTAGCGCTCGATAAAGTCATGAGCTTCATAGCGACTTACACCAAGCTGCTCACTTAAACCAAAGTCACTAATACCATATACAATACCGAAGTTAACCGTCTTCGCACTGCGTCTATCTTGAGATGTAATTTCATCCTGTGGCTTGTGGAAGACATCCATCGCTGTCTTAGTATGAATATCAATCCCTTCCTTAAACGCTTCAATCAGACTAGTTTCATTTGCCATATGTGCAAGCATACGTAACTCAATCTGATGATAGTCGCTAGAGATTAATACACAACCATCTTCTGGCAAGAAAGCCTTACGAATCTCTTTTCCTTGTTCATCACGAACACTGATATTCTGTAAGTTTGGTTCACTTGAAGATAGCCTTCCAGTTTGTGTTGCGGATTGGTTATAGATTGTATGAATCTTTCCATCCTTTTGAATATACTTCTTTAAACCTTCTGCGTAAGTGCTATAGATTTTAGAGAGTTTACGGTAGTCCAAAATATAATCGATGATTGGTGATTTGCCTTGTAGCTTTTCTAATTCACCAGCTGCAGTACTTCTCTTTTTACCAGTAGGAAGTCCTAAATCATCGAATAAGACCTCTGCAAGTTGCTTTGGAGAATTGATATTGAATTCTTTACCAGCAATCGCATAAATTTCTTTTTGAGCTTCGCTAATCTTCGTCATCGTTTCTGTCGCAATGCGATCAAGAATATCGATATCACAACGAATCCCTTCTCTTTCCATGTGATAGAGAACGCTTGTTAGTGGCATCTCCATTTCATAGTAGAGTTTTTCCATTTTGTATTCTTGTAGCTTTGGTGTAATCTCTGCATACAAGTTAAAGATATTTCTTGCAAATGCACATGCATACATGCACTGTTTTTCTTCATCAATCATTAGATTTGGCTTTGTAGGTTTACCATATACATCTTCATAACTTACTGTATTATCAAAACCATAACGTTCAATAATCTTTGTGATGGTTGTTAGAGATGAGTCTACTAAAGAAGCCGCAAGCATCATATCATCATGGAAATTTAGTATTAAACCTTCATTTTGTGCTAGATGTAAATTGCGTTTTACATCAAATCCATACTTATGTGGCATGTCGCTTGAAAGATATGCAAGCAAGTCTTCATCTCTCTTTGCATCTGCTAAAGAAATGTATACAGCTTGTTTTCCATTATATAGTGCAAAGCCATTGATAGTCGCATGCATGTATGCCCCATGGTCATCATCCACAAACACAGCGCAAGCATCCTTTAACATTTCTGCAGGTACCTTTGTAACACGCTTATCTTCACTTGTTGTCACGACTGTTTCTTCTGCCGTACTCTCATCTGCAACAATCTTGTCAGAAAAACGTCTTGCGAGTGTGTTCATCTCTAGCATCTGTAAAAACTTTACAAGTTGAGGGTAGTTAGGTCTAAAGGATAACTCTTTCTCACTCATCTCTACATCAACATCACGACGAATTGTCGCAAGTTTTTTAGAAAGTAATGCAGACTCATGTCCTTCCATTACTTTCTTCTGTAAAGCACCCTTTGAGTTTATCTTCATTTGCTAGAACATTTTCAACTGTACCGTATTCTTCCAAAAGCTTGAGAGCAGTCTTTTCACCGATACCAGGAATACCTGGGATATTATCTGACTTATCACCCATTAAAGCCCTTCATATCAATAATCTGAAGTGGTTCAATTCCCATTTGTTCCTTTTAGACTTTCAGGTGTCATAACATCCATATCTGTAATACCCTTTTTCATTAGTAATACAGAAGTTGTATCATCCACAAGCTGTAACATATCGTGATCACTTGTTAGTACATAGGTTTGATAGTCTGTTGCCTTTTTAGAGATTGTTCCAATTAAGTCATCTGCTTCAATATCTTGCATCTCTACCCACGTAATCGCAAAGGCATCCAGAAAATCTCGAACGAGTTTAAACTGTGGTACCAAAGTCATCTGGTGCTGGCTTACGACCACCCTTGTAGTCTGCATAGAGTTCATGACGGAAAGTATGTTTTCCTGCATCAAAGGCAACTAATACTGCATCTGGTTGAATGATATCAATCGCTTTTTGCATCATAGACGCAAAACCAAATACAGCGTTTGTTGGTGTACCATCTGAAGTAGTCATTGGTCTTCCATACGCTGTAGCGTAATACGCTCTAAATAACATTGAGTTACCATCTGTCAGTAATAATTTCTTCATTTTATATTCTCCCGCCTGTGTAAAATCAGGTTTATTTCTTCTTCACAATCGTCATAAAAGACTTTCTTTTATTATAGTCTATTTCAGCTTTCTTACCGCAATATGACTCTGATTTACCCTTTAAAGTATCCTTATTATTTTACCATGTATTAGGTTGTGATTCCATGTGCACATTGGTAAGCTTCCATACAAGTTTCAAAGAGTTCTTCTCTAGCAAAACTAAGAAAACTAGTCTGTGAAACAATCAGATGATCTAACACTCTTACACCCATGAGTTTGCCACATTCCATTAACTTCCCTGTCACTACTAAATCCTGTGTACTCGGTGTTAATACACCGCTAGGATGATTGTGTGCCAGCATAATATCTGTACTACCAATCAGTAAAGCTTCTTTAAAGATTTCACGAGGGATATACTGCACTTGCGTTGATTGTTCCTACAAACAAGGTCTTTGCGGAAATAATGCGATGGGCAGTATTGAGATAAACAACAAGAAACTTCTCTTGGCTACCTGTTCCAATTTCATTTCGTAGCCATTCAATGATACGCTCTGGATTATCGATGATTTCCTCTTCATAAGCAGCTTCTAAAGATGCTCTTCGACTGATTTCAAAGATGGCTTGCAATTGTAGAGCCTTCACCTTACTAATCCCTTTGATTTTACATAGTTCTTCATTTGACATCCGTACCAGTCCTTTAATCCCCTTAGACATCTGTAACAAATTATCAGCCATTGTTAAAACAGACTCCCCTTGTGAACCTGTACGTAATATTAATGCGAGTAACTCTCTTGAACTAAGAGATCGAACCCCATATCTAAGACCCTTATCACGTGGTCGTTCTGTACTTGGCATTTCACGAATAATCATTCCCAAAAACCTCCTACTCTTTATTACAAATCATCCCAAAAAATCCATGGAAAGATTAGTAAATTGACGTAATATCGTTTATCATTATGCCGAGGTGTACCTATGAAAAATAACTATCCTACTATCACAATCTCTAGCGAGGGAGAAACTTGGCTTCAAAAAGGTCAAATGTGGATGTATCGCAATAACTTAGTACAAGCAGATGAAAATATTCCAGATGGCGGTATTGTAAATATCATCTCTAATGATGGAACATACTATGGTACAGGCTTCTACTCTCCAACTAGCCATATCACTTGTCGCATCTTAACCAAAGATGAATCAGAACTCATCGATCAATCTTTCTTTGAAAGACGCATTCGCTTTGCGTATGACTATCGCAAGACAGTAGAACCGAATAACTTATCCAATTGTCGCTATGTTTTTGGAGAAGCCGATCTTCTACCTGGTCTTGTTGTGGATTGTTATAACGATATATTAGTAACACAAATTTCTAATACTGGTATGGAACAACACAAACAAATGATTTATGACATCTTACTAGAAGTATTTAAAGAAAATGGTCATATCATTCAAGCAATCTATGAACGTAATGATATCAAAGTGAGAGAAAAAGAAGGATTAACATCTTACAAGGGATTCTACTATAACCCAAACAACATATCCCCACAGACAATCATCAATGAAAATGGCATTCAATTACAGGTAGATATTGAAAATGGTCAAAAGACAGGATACTTCTTAGACCAGAAATCAAATCGTGTATTATTACGTAACCTTGCTCGCAATAAACGTGTATTAGACTGTTTTAGTCACACCGGTGGATTTGCGTTAAACGCAGCCTATGGCAATGCAAAAGCAGTTACTGCCGTCGATGTTTCAAACGTTGCTTTACAACAAGGTTACCAAAATGCAAAACTCAATCATCTTGAAGATAAAATTCAGTTTGTACAAGCAGATGTATTCGATTATCTTGAACAACTCAAAGATAACGAATTCGATATTATCGTCCTAGACCCACCAGCATTTACAAAATCTCGTAAGACTGTGAATAGCGCATATTATGGGTATAAAAATATCAATATGAAAGCAATGAATGTATTACGTAATGGTGGTTATTTAATTACTTGTTCCTGTTCAAGATTCATGGAAACAAAACTCTTTGAACAGATGTTATTAGAAAGTGCTAAGGAATGTGGTGTAACATTACGTCAGATTTCAGTTACCCAACAAAATCCTGATCACCCTATCCTTTGGAACATGGATGAAACAAGTTATCTAAAGTATTTTATATTCCAAATCTTATAAAGTCCGAAAGGACTTTTTCTTTAACCACAAAATAAAAGACTCACGCGTGTGAGTCTTTGTTTATCTTATTGTCCAGGTACTACGTAATAGGAAGGTAAGTAACCAGAGATATCCTGTACAGTTACACCAGTACCATAAGTAGCAGCGTGAACCATTGTACCATTACCTAGTGAAATACCTACATGGTATGGAGCTGAATCAGAACCATAGAAGTATAGCGCACCAGCTGGAGCATTCCATACATCATATTGGTGAGTTCCAAGTGCTTGTTGTGCATAAGTTGTGCGTGCACCTAAACCATAACAGTATTGAACTAAACCAGAGCAGTCAAATCCTGCTGGAGTTGTACCACCCCATTGATATGGAGTACCAACAAGAGATAACGCAGCAGCGATACCACCAGCATATAGACTAGAATCATACTTAGAAGCATCATAAGTAGAAGTAATAGATCTAGCAGCAGCTGATGCAGCTTGTAGATTTCTAGCAGCTTCTTCAGCAGCTAATCTTTCAGCTTCTTCTCTTTGACGTTCTTCTTCCGCAATTCTTGCGTCAACAACTTCTTGTGGAGTACGAACAGTTACAGTCATAGTCGCTGTTGACTTGTTACCAGCAGTATCAACAACTGTATGTAACTGGATAATCACCATCAGTATTCATATCCACAGAACCTTCCACCGTTAATACAGGAAGGATACCTGAATCATCATTGATATAAGAAATATAACTAGAAGCATTGAATGTATCACCGTTATTTACAACAACAGATGAGTTCTTCAACTTGATCACAGGTGCTGTACTATTGACAACATTTACAACAGCTTTCTGAATAAAGGAATAACCTAAAGTTTTTTGTGCTTCTGTATCACCTGTACTTGCAAGTGTAACCTTGACAGTAACTGTTTGGATACCAGTTACGGAACGATTGAATCCTTCAATATCAGCAACACTCTTTTCAAGTGAGATATTTGCTAGATCATATGTTCCATCAAAAGCAGCTCTTTCTTGAATTACCAAGCTCTTGATTGTTTCAGTAGGATTTAAATCCTGCTGACTAACTTCAATGACTGGTAATGTGTTTTCCTTTTCAACTGTAGTAGTTTTGTTGTCCTCTGCGTATACTGTTTTTGTCGAATATGTACCGGCAATGAGTAATGCGGATAATAATCCTGCACCTACTCTACCGAGCTTTTTGTTTATTTTATTTTTAACCATGTCTCTATTTTACTTTTTTTCGTGCTATTTTTGCAACTTTTCAGGCCTCATTTCACACAATTTCACAAGGTTTTCAAAAAAACTATAGCATTTTTAGGTATTTTTCACAAAATCAGCAAAAATAAAACTCCTTTTTCAGGAGTCTTATTGTCCGATAATTACATAATAGGAAGGCATAAAGTATGAGATACCAATTACTTGAATACCATCATTTACATTCATCGCCTGTACTGTCTGACCACCACCAAGAGCGATCGCTACGTGGTATGGTGCAGTTTCAGAACCCCAGAAGTATAGTGCACCTGCTGGAGCATTCCATACGTCATAACGGTGTGTTCCTAATGTTTGCTGTGTATATGTAGTTCTCTGTGAAATACCATAGCAGTACTTAACAAGACCTGAGCAGTCAAATCCAGATGGAGATGCACCACCCCATACATATGGTGTGTTTCCTACGAATGATAATGCAAGATTAATTGCATCAGTGTATGCACCGTACTGTCCATATTGTGGAGTTGGAGCTACATACTGTTCGCTTTGAATATATTGGGCATATACCCAACCAACTTGTCCGTTGATTACGATTTCTTGCCATCCGTTAGAAACTGTATCTGTACAGTAAACAGGATCATTTACATTTAATGTAGTAATAATAGAGCCAGATGTACTTGGAGATGTACGAACATTTAGACGTACATTAGGGTACATTGTCTTTGTAGGTGTAGGAATTGGTGTTGGAGTCGCTACTGGAGTCTCAACTACAGCTGGTGGAACAGGTGTAGGCTCTGGTGTAGCTACTGGAGTTTCTACTGTAGGTGTTTCAACAACTGCTGGTGTTTCTGTAACTGTTGGAGTTGCAGGAACATCAATTGTCTCATTGCTACCTACTGCAGCGTTTGCGTTATTACCAATTTCCTTAATTGAATCAATTTCCTTCTGAAGTTCAGCTAACTGTGCTTCTAAACTTGTAGTTGTAGTAGCTGTTTCAGCTGTTGAACTTGTTGTTGGTTCCGTAATAGCCTTTACTGCTTCAAGTTGTGCTGTAATTTCAGCTGCCTTTGTTTCTGCTTCAGCCTGTTTCGCTGCTACAACCTCGACAGGAGTCTTTACAGTAACTGTTAATACTGCAGTTGAAGTATGACCAGCTGTATCAGAAACTGTATAAGTTACTGGATACTCGCCATCTTTATCCATATTTACTTCGCCACTTACTGATAATACAGGTAAGATACCAGAATCATCATTAATATAGGAAATATAACTTGAAGCGTTGAATGTATCACCGTTATTTACTGTAACGGAATCACTCTTAAGTTGTACTACAGGTGCGCTGTCTTGTGTAAGTTTTACAACAACCTTCTGTACAAAGGAGTATCCAAGCCTCTTTTCAACCTCCTTATCCCCTGTACTTGCTAAGTTGACTTTCACTGTAACAGTTTGAATACCTGTTGCATTTCGATCAAAGCCAGTAATATCAGCTACACTCTTTTCTAGTGAGATATAGTTCAAATCATATCCACCGAGTAAAGCACGTTGCTTAATGACTTCGTTCTTAATCGCTGTATAAGGATCTTCTACCTGTGCATCTACAGTGATGACTGGTAGTGCGTTACTTGTGAACGGATTGACAGTTTCTTCTGCCTTTACATGTGTTATTGATACAGAACCTGCAACTAATACTGCAGATAATGCACCAGTCACAATCATTCCCATTTGTTTTTTGATAGTATTTTTCATCATGGCAGTATTCTAACCACTTTCCATTTTCATTTGCAATCCTATTCAAGTGTTTTTCGTGTTTTAAATTTACGAAAAGTGTTAAATATCCTTATTTTTATGCGATTTTTTTCATATTTTTTTAATTTTTAAAAATTTTTTGATTTTGTTACAAAAATTGTAGAAAAATGTGAAATTTCTTACTTTTTCCCCATTTTTCGATTTTTCGTCAAAAATAAGTTGCACTTCAATCAATCAATATTTTTATAAGTGATTCTATGAATAAAGGAAGTCCAATTTGACTTCCTTTATTCTCTATTTGTTGTACTAATTTATTCTTTTCCTATTCTTTGTAATCCTAAAGTCATTAAAGTAACTAGAGATAGATAGTACCACAATCAGCGACCCATACATGAAAATAATCTGCTGTCGGAGGTGTTCTTGGAATGGAGTTTGTAATGACATATCCATTATCTTGATCACCTGTCACTGTAGCTACATATCCTTCTATAGGACGTTCTTTTTACACGTATATATAAATGTATTGCCATTTGTATCATTCTTTGGAAGATTCTCAAATATCATACTCCAGTTACTACTAGAATCTGGAACAATAGTCTCATGTCCCACGTATTGTGGTAATTCTGTGCTACCAGCAATCGCACGATAGAGTTCTATATCGATACTCTCTGGTAGTCCACTTGAGCGAATATCTTTCCACTCTTTTCTTACACTAATGGAAGTTAAATCACGTTCTCCCATTTCTACTGTACCGTTGGAGCCAATACCTCCACCTCTTGTTAAGGAGTAGTTCCCAGATATAACAACTCTAGCAAGTGTTTCTGCATTTGTATCTTGTACGACATCTGTATGAAGACTTAGGTATTCATCATTGATAGCGAGTAGTTGTCCAGATAGTTGATTGAGCGGGACTTCATATCCTTCATCATCTTTCCAATTATAAGCTGTACCACCAAGCATGAGTGGTGATATTTCATAAGTAGGATCTCCACTATGTGCTCCATAATAGTTACTTGCAAGAATGTAGATTTCTTTTGCGCTTTCTGCCGTATTTGCGTATAAGGCAACACCATTCTTCAAATAAATCTTAGTCTTTGAAATTGGGCAGGAAGCGTAGCCACCACCTTCCATCTCTGCCGTATTATTTGTATTAAGGCATTGGTTAATTTAATTCACCATTTTGAAATGATGGAACCATACTATTAAATCCATTGACATAGATACCACCACCGCCAAAAGCGAAATTACCCTGTCCTGTTCCTGTCATTATATTATTTGTAATATATCCACCAGAAATTGTGGCAGTCGCATTTTTTCCAATAAAACCAGCTTGTACAAAAATTCCACCTCCACCAGTACCTGAACGATTATCATCAATCGTTCCACCCGTCATAACAAGAATATCTTTTCCATTAGATGCGGAGTTAGTACCAAGTGAAATCCCTCCACCCATCTCATCAGAACGATTATGACGAATCATAGCAGTACCACTAATCGTTGTAGTATTTGTACCATCAAGGTATGCAGACCATGAAGCGATACCTCCACCTGCCGCAATCTTACTACCATCGCTAACTGCATGATTATTTTCAATCACACCACCAGACATATTAAAGTAAGCTCTACCACCTAAATAAATAGCACCACCCCAGTTTGCTTGTTATCGTGAATATATCCACCCGTCATATTTAAAGTACCAGCCTCAATAATTACCGCACCACCAGTACCGATATTGGAATGTCTTACTTCATTATTCTGCAGAACTGTTCCATCCTGTATTGTTGCAATCGCATTCGCTACTCTAATTAAGGAATAGATAGAGCCAGTTGCAGTGATATTATCTTTATTTCCATCAACTGTAATATCATGGAAGATAGTATCTGCTTGAGTCTCTAACAGATAATCTGTAAATGCAGGCTCACGCTTTAAGATTGCATTTGTACCAGTTAATGTTATCTCTCCAAAGACTGGAACGGTACCAGTTACCCAGATTGTAGTAACAGTTTGATTTGCAGTTGCGATTTCCTTTGCCTTTTCAAATGTCTTTACTGCATTTGTGGCAGTACTGCCATCGTTTGTGTCATCTCCACTAACTCCATCTAGATAAATTTCAGTTGTTGATGGTGCTCGCAGTAATGTAAGAGTGTTTTCTGAAGAATCTGATGTTTCTTCAATGCCTTCATCCTCAGCATGTACTGGGAGTAATGAAGAGCCAACTGAAAACACTAAAAGTGCTGCCATAATAACTGTGAACCACTGATACTTTTTCTTCAACATTCCTAGAATCATGATATCCCCCTCCACGATGTAGTTCTATTTATCATTACGTAAAATATTTATCATTCATTAAATATAGTATAGCCTATAAATGTATGATTTTTAAGTAATTGTTGAAGAAAACAAGTTTTATAAAATGTTTTATAGAATCAAATGAAAAAATCTTGTCTGTATATACAAAACAAGATTTTCATCATTTGATTTAAGCGATATCTTCATCCGGCTGCTTTTCGTCGAAGTCCACAATCTGGCTATGTCCAGCTTCTACTGCTAGAGAAGCTAAATCATTCACGTTATGAATATAACTTCTTGCCATACTTGCTTGTAGAACCATTCCGATATTCAATCCAGCAACTACATCGATATTACATTCAGCCGCATACTCTTTTGCAAGTGTGCAAGCTTCACGATATGTTGTACTATCCAAAACATCTGCCATGATAAGGATATTGCCACTTTGCTTCATAGATTCAATTGCAGTACGTAGTCTATTAATGAATTGATCTACAGTCTCTTCTAATAGAAAGGATACTGTTGCGTAATCTTCTAACTTTCCAGAAAGAATCTCAACTGCACTTCTTACACCTTCTGGAAATGTACCATTACCAGTAATGATCAGTCCAATCATAGTACTACTCGATTCCATTTGGATTCATTTGGGTAAAATTCCATGAATCCTTACACATCTGATCAATATTGTACTGTGCCTTCCAACCTAATAATTCAAATGCCTTTGTTGGATCAGCATAACATTCCGCAACATCTCCTGCTCTACGTGGCAAGATTTCATATGGTAAATCTCTACCACATGCCTTGCTGTATGCTTGAACAACCTGTAATACACTATAACCATTACCTGTACCAAGGTTTACCTTTTCAACACCCTTGTGCTCTAATGCATAATTAACAGCTGCGATATGACCATCTGCTAAATCACATACATGGATGTAGTCACGAACACCTGTACCATCAACTGTATTGTAGTCATTACCAAATACACGTACCTTCTCAGTTACACCAATCGCAACACGTGCGATATATGGTACTAAGTTATTAGGAATACCATTTGGAACTTCTCCTAATAGTCCACTTGGATGTGCTCCAATTGGGTTGAAAGTAGCGTAATAACATGATAGACCACTCAGGATCTGACTTACTCAAATCCTGTAAGATCATCTCATTCATTAACTTTGTAGAACCATAAGGGTTTGTTGTAGATACTGGGAAGTCTTCTCTAATTGGACAGGATTCTGGAGAACCATAAACAGTCGCACTAGATGAGAATACAAGTGTCTTACAACCAGCTTCCTTCATTGCCATATATAGGTTTAAAGAACCAGTAATATTATTCTCATAATATGTTAATGGAATTTCTACAGATTCACCTACTGCCTTATAGCCAGCAAAGTGAATGACTGCATCAATCTTATTCTCAGCAAAAATCTGATCTAATCCCTTGCGGTCTAAGATATCTGTCTTATAGAACTTTGGCTTTTTACCTGTTAATTTTTCAATACGGTCTAATACGACTTCTTTTGAGTTGTAAAGATTGTCTAGTACAACTACGTCATAACCTGCATTGATCAAAGATACACAAGTATTTGACCCAATAAAGCCAGTACCCCCAGTAACAAGAATTGTTTTCATTTTATTTTAATCTCCTCTACTTTATAAATAATTTGGAAATATCGTTCCATGTCGCAAATATCATAACACTGATTAGTAGTACCCAACAAACAATCATGATAGCAGTCTTTAATTTTTCATTAAACTGACGTCTTGTAATCCATTCAAGTAATGTAATAACAACCTGTCCACCATCTAATACTGGTAGTGGCAATAGATTGAAAATACCAACATTCAAACTAATTTGTGCTACTAGCATCATATATGCACCAAAACCAAGACTTGCATAGGTCGCTGTTGCCTGATAAATTCCAACAGGACCAGATAATTGATTCAACCCCTTACCTCGTACAAGGTTTAATAATGCCTGAATGGTCATTGATGTAATAACTTGCATCTCAACTAAGCCATAATACCAACAGTTTAGAAGATTAATCTTAACCTGCTCTCCTGCTTTCGCACTAATACCAAACATGTAACTATCTGTTTCTTTGTTGTAGGTTGGTGTAACTTCAACCGTTAATGTTTGTTCATCACGTAGGATGGTAAAGGTTTCTGTACCCTTATTGTCACCATTGAAGGCTTGAAACTCTAAGAATGTCTTTGGTTCAACGGATGAACCATCTTCTTTCGTAACCTTAATGATACGGTCTCCTGCCTGTAAGCCAGCTTGTTCAGCAGGACTATTTTCTAACACCGTAGCAATGACGGGTTCACTTGATTTTGTAAATGTACCAGTATTTAACAAGAACATAGAGAAGATACCCATGCAAGCAAGAAATTCATTGCGACACCTGCAAGCATGATACATATCTTCTTCCATGGTTTTTGGTCTGTAATTCTTCTTCCCTCAGGAACCTTTACATCAGGATAGGCTTCATCCCCTTCGGTTTCACCTGCCATTGCGACATAACCACCGATAGGTAATGCACGGATAGAGAACTTCGTCTCTTTGCCTTTACGTGTAAATAAAGCTGGTCCCATACCGATTGAGAATTCAAAACAATAAACACCAAATGCTTTGGCAACTAAGAAATGTCCGAATTCATGAATCGTTACGATGATGGAAAGTAATACGATAAATAAAACTGCTGTCATTGGTTTGACTCCTTGTATTTGTTGATATGCGAAGTCTCTTCCCCAACGATCCGCATCAATTAAATCTTGTACTGTATTGACTGCTTGATAAGCTACAGTATGTACTGCCCTGATAACGATATCTTCAATCTGTAAAAATGATATCTGTTTATTTCTGAACGCTGCATTAGCAACTTCATTTGCGGCATTCATGACTGCTGGAAGATTACCACCCTTTTTACCAGCTTCATACGCTAGTGCAAGCAATGGAAATCTTTCAAAATCAGGCTTTGAGCAAAAATGTAATGTCGCAACCTCAGTTAAGTCTAATGGCTTCTCTAAATCAAGTGGATAACGATGTGGCCATGTTAATGCATATTGTATTGGTAAACGCATATCTGGTGCACCAAGTTGTGCCATCACACTATGGTCTACATATTCCACCATAGAATGAATCACTGACTCCGGATGCATCACCACATCAATGCGGTCATAATCAATATCAAATAAGTAATGTGCTTCAATGACTTCAAATCCCTTATTCATCATATCTGCACTATCGATTGTAATCTTCGCACCCATTGCCCAATTAGGATGTGCAAGGGCCTGTTCTACAGTAACGTCCTTTAGCTCTTCTCTTGTTCGATTGCGGAAAGAACCACCGGAGGCTGTAATGATAAGACGCTTTATTTCTTTATGTGCATTTCCCTGTAGTGCTTGGAAGATAGCGGAATGCTCACTATCAATTGGATATAAAGATACACCGTATTCCTTGATAGCTTTGTCAATCAGTTCCCCACCAACAACCAGTGTTTCCTTATTGGCAAGTGCGATGTGATGACTTGTTTGAATCGCATGTAGCGTAGGTAAAAAACCTACAAAGCCTACGAGAGCATTTACTAACAAATCATACTCTTTCATTTTTGCAAGCGTAATCAAGCCTTCATCTCCAAAATAGAAATGAATATCAGGATATAAAGAAGATAACTCTTGCATATCTTTTTCTTCACATACGCAGACATGCGGTACAAAAATCTTCTCTAGAATTTCTTTTAAGATATCAATGCGATGTCCTACACTTATTCCAACAAGTGAAAACTCATCAGGATGTTGTAATACAACATCAATTGTTTGGGTACCAATAGAACCACTGGCACCCAATAACATCAAACGCTTCATTTTAAATACCCCATAAGATCATCAAACCATTAAAAGCCATCAAACAGAAAATCAGTGAGTCAATACGATCAAAGATACCACCATGTCCTGGCAAGATATTTGAGAAATCTTTAATACCAAATCTACGCTTAATTGATGAGAAACTTAAGTCACCAATCTGTGCAACTGCAGGAATAATCAAACTAGCAGTAATCACAAGCTCTTTTGGTAGATATGTTGTGACTGAGTAGTCCCCATAACAAGGCACCAATTGCACCGATAAGATAACCACCTATCGCACCTTCAACTGTCTTATTTGGTGAAACATGCGGAATTAACTTATGCTTTCCAAATAGAGAACCAGAAAGATAGGCACCTGTATCTCAGAAGAAACAGCCAATTAATACAAAGATAATTGTTTGAAATCCCTTTGTGGCACCATCTTGATAAATAACAGAGATACAACGTAAACCCAAACCTAATAAAATAGACATCAGTAATGTATACGCCGTTAAATCACTGCTTTCATTTTTACGTAATAATTCTGTAACAAATAATACAATCACCCAAATCGCAAGAATTGCTGGAAACATTGAACGGTTGATATAGTACATTGCCATCACAGCAGCCAATGTCATCAAAGATAAGAACCAATGTTTCTTTTGGTCAGTTAACGATGCAATCTCAAGAGAACCTAAAGCACTAACAAGAACCAAAAGCGCCTGTAATAAATCTCCACCAAAATAGAGCGGTGGTGCTACAACAAGAATAATCACAAACGCAACAATTGTTTTTAATTTCATTTTAGACATTCTTAACTCCTCCAAATCGTCGATCACGATTTTGATATTCCTCTAGACAGCGTTTTAATACTTCTGGAGTAAACTCTGGCCATGATTCTGGCACAAACTCTAGCTCCGCATACGCAATCTGCCATAATAAATAGTTCGAAATACGTTGTTCGCCACTTGTACGAATTAAAAGATCAACTGGTGGGAAATCCTTTGTCATCATATATTGATCAAAAGTCTTCCTCTTCGATATCCAGTGTAGCTTTACCATCCACAACATCCTGGGCGTACTTTCTAGCCGCAAGTAAGATTTCTCGTCTAGAGCCATAGTTCATACAGATATTGAGTGATAAGCCATGATTATCTTTTGATTCTTCCTCAGCATCACGTAATACCTTTTGTGTTGCCTTTGGTAACATATCCAATTCTCCAATAATACGCATACGGAAGCCTCTATCTAAGAACTCCTGCATATACTTCTTAAAGAAGAATGCTGGTAATTTCATAATGTAGTTTACTTCATCAGCTGTTCGTTTCCAGTTCTCAGTTGAGAAAGCATAGAGTGTCAGATATTCAATTCCCATCTCATCTGCTGCAATTGCGATGGTACGAACATTATCACTTCCAACGAGATGTCCTGCTGTACGAGGTTTTCCTTGTGCCTTGGCCCATCTACCATTGCCATCCATGATAATCGCTAAGTGTTTACATGTATTCATATCAATTCTCCACTAACTATCTTATTATACCTTTTTACTACAAAAAAATCAGCCTGATACACAGACTGATCATAAAGTATAACTTTGAGATTAAACCTTTAATACTTCAGCACTCTTAGCAGCTGCTAAATCATCGATCTTCTTAACATACTTATCAGTAAGCTTCTGAATCTCGTTTTCGCAGTCCTTTTGAGTGTCTTCATCCATTGTCTTATCCTTCTTTACAACAGACATTGCGTCACGGCGGATATTACGGATTTGAATCTTACATTCTTCACCCATCTTATCAACCTTCTTTGTCATTTCCTTACATGTATCACCTGTTAACTGTGGAACTGTTAAACGCATAACTGTTCCATCGTTAGATGGTGCAATACCTAAGTCAGCTTCGTTACATGCATGTTCAATAGCCTTTAAGCTACTTGGGTCATAAGGTTTGATAACAAGTGTACGACCTTCAGAAACGGATAAAGCCGCAATCTGGTTTAGTGGTGTTGGAGAACCATAGTAGTCCACTTCAACACGGTCTAACATCTTAACGTTAGCTGCACCTGTACGTACTGTATTTAATTCTGATTGTAGATGTTCGATAACCTTAGTCCATCTTTGCTGCGCTGGAATCAACGATTGCGTATGCCATTATTACTTCTCCTCCTTATTAATGATTGTTCCAATCTTTTCGCCCTTCATTGCTTTGACGATATTGTCCTTTTCATTCATGTTAAATACCATGAGTTCCATGTCATTATCCATGCACATACTTGTGGCAGTGGAATCCATGACTTGTAATCCTTTATTTAATAGGTCCATATATGTTAGATGTGTATACTTCTTCGCATTTGGATCCTTCTTAGGATCTGCACTATACACGCCATCTACACTATTCTTGGCCATTAAAGATAACTTCTGCTTTAATTTCACTCGCTCTTAAAGCTGCTGTTGTATCAGTTGAGAAGTATGGACTTCCAGTTCCTCCACCAAAGATAACAACTCTTCCCTTTTCCAAGTGGCGAATCGCTCTACGCTGGATAAATGGTTCAGCAACCTTAGACATTTCGATACTTGTCATTACTCTTGTATCAACACCGATACCCTCAAGAGATGATTGTATTGCTAGAGCATTGATAACAGTTGCTAACATGCCCATATTATCGCCTTGTACGCGATCAATTCCTAATCCTTCAACTACTTTTCCGCGAATGAAGTTACCTCCACCAACAACGATAGCAATTTGAATTCCTAATTTCTGTGCTTCTTTGATTTCCAAAGCAAGATTTTGTAAGATGCTTGGATCAAAGTTCTTTTCATTCCTGCTAAAGCTTCTCCGCTTAGTTTCAACAGAACTCGTTTATACATGATGTTTTTCCTCCATATGTATTTCTATAGTATTATAGCATTGCTAGAAAGAGTTTTCATTCCTTTTTATATATGTTTAAATGATTACAGCGAGGTTATTCTATGACACAGTACGCAGTTGCCGATATCGGCTCTAATACCATCGTCTTATTAGTCTATGAGATGGTCAAACATTACCCTACAGCTATCTTACATATTTCTACTCCAGCACATTTAATTGACTATGTTGATGGAGATAGAATTATGTCAAAAGAAGGAATTCAGAAAGCAACTGAAGTATTACAATCCTATGCAGATAAACTTGATGAAATGCAAGTACAATATCGCTTTGCGGATATTACAGAACCATGTCGCATTCAAAACAAAGAAGAACTTGTACAATCCCTTCAAACTACAGGCATGGGATATCTACCCACTTAGTGGAAATGAGGAGGCACTCTATGACTTCTTGGGTACAAAGTACTCCTATCCAAATCTTACAAACGGTATTGCATTCGATGTTGGTGGTGGTTCTACTGAATTAATTTCATTTAAAAATGGACAACCAATCGATGCGATGAGTTTCCCGCTTGGATGTGTACGTCTACGTCATCTACCAATTGATACTCCAGAATGTGAAAGAGAAATTCTTTCTGCACGTAGAGAATACCCTTCTCTAAATATCACCTGTGAGGAGTTGATTGGTATTGGTGGAACAATGCGTGCAGCAGGCAAAGTATATCAAGCCCTCTTCCAAGAAGAATTAACTATCGAAGTTACAAAACTTCAAGAAATCTTTGATAAAGTTATGCATGCATGATTCTACTTTTGAAGAAGCCATGAAAGCAAATGTAGACCCTAGTCGTCAGCCAGTCTTTCTTTCTGGATTTACATATGATTTTTAGAGATTGCTAGAATCTATCATGCAAAGCGTATACTCTACATATCAAAAACAGGGTATCCGTGAGAGGTTTCTTAAGAAGTTAAGATTAGACGACGAGAGGTTATAATTCCTCTCGTTTTATTTGTTCAGCAATCTTCTCTGACACGTGCTTTCCAAGTAACTGCCTAACCATTATTTTGCACCGGATGGTGAGTCACTGCCAATACTCCTCCGATAATCTCTCAGCAGCATATGGTCCTGCAATCGGATTACCATCTTTATTCATAACTTGCAGATTAGTATTTTACTCTAAACTGCCCATCGTAGAAAGCATAACGTGCTACCCTGCTCCACAATATAATAAGGTCCATCTCAATCAGTGTTTTTAGATAAATCAGGATTTCTTTGGAAGTCCTCCGTCAACTTGCACCAGAAGATACATAACTGTTAAATTTATCTACTGGCTTTCCTGTAGTGCCTTACCATCAATATTAGCTGCTTTAGCTGCTGCTTCTTCTGAAATGTCTTTCCACTTGTGAAGATTGGTTCAGTAGAACCATTATTATGTAACATTGATCGATCAATCGTCTCTTCTGTTAAACCAGCATTCTTTAGTTTGTCTTCCATACACGCAAATGATGCAGGAATCCATCACCAGATACAATGTCTGATGTTGCTGCAAAACATTTAAGATATCATGGTTGAGAAGCCTTTTCGTTTACCACCGACGCGCTTACGTCTTGATTCACTGAGATTCCATTTGAAGAAAGAATGAGATAGTTTCCAGCAATTGTCGACTTTGCGTGTTTTGGCGATGTTTCAACACCATTCGGATATTCTTTTAATATATTCCATATATGTGTTGTATTAGCGTTTGCATCTCGTTTTGCCATTTCAGGTCCTTCCGCCCATGCTGGAATCCAAACCATAGAATAATCCTTTCCTTTTGCAATTGCACGCAATAGTTTCTGCGTGTATTGCCATAACCACCACTGACTAGGACAACTTGTTTTGCTTTAATCAGATATATTCTTTCCCCAAGGTTTGTGACTGACTTTCCGCTCCAACAACTGTTCCATTTTCAACGATTAATTCTTTTCACAGTGTGTGTTTAGCAATGTCGAGAGCACCACTATCTTCTACAACTTGTGCTAAAACTTTAGCTACACTAAAGCCACCATAACTAGATAAAGCAAGTTCTACTATTTTCTGTATTCAGCCAGCTTATGAGACCAGCTTCTTCATTGTAACTTGCATGAGAGGTCACTCATAAAGCCAATCAGCAGTCGTCTGTCCAGCATTCGCTGAATATATAGCAACAGTTCCTGCATCGTTTAGATTTCTACCATAGAAATCTTCTTTCCTAGAGTCATGCAGAGTCATCTGTAACGCCCAATTTTTCTGTGCTTCTGAGACCTTTGCACTACTTGAATTTTTACCACAGATACACGAGGTAGGTGCCTCCCTAGCCAGTGATGATGTTTCTCAACAACAACCAACTTTCTTTCCTAGTTGTTCTAAACGTGATGTTGCGAGCCATACCAGCACCACACTCCACCAACAACAACTACACATCAGTTTCAAGTGATTCCTGCTAACTTTGTCTTGATTAGGAGATGTCTGCATTTCTTAAATGCATCAAGGTCCACCACCTGCTTGGCTACAGCATCTTTAACAGCTGCTGTAATCGCAGCAGATCGTATAAGGATTGCTCCAGGAGACCTACATCGGCACTGTACTGTTTGATCTTCAACTATTTTGATCTGGAACTTGTGTCAGTGCAGGAGTTGCAAGACCTTCTGTTTCACTATTCTCCGGGCGCTTTGACATCTGTAATTTTGATTCTCAGATATCGTCGTTTCCACTTTTACAGATCCATTATGACCTTCTTGGGACACTTGTATATGTGCCATCTTTCATTTGTTGACATCGATTTCTTTGAGACGATGATAAATTACAGGCTGTCAATGAAAGAGATAAAGCAACAACCATTATAATTTTTGCTTGTTTCACTCTTTACCCTCCTTTGTATTATATGTGAATATATTACTCTTAATTTTGTAAATGAAAGAATATTCAGATCGTTCTTTAAATCACTTCTTTACAGTTATGCAATACATACCATAAATTTAAATTTGAATATAAAATATCTATACAATACATGCAGTACAAATGGATAAAACAATAAACACAATACTTGGCTCCTCGGTAAGTTAAGAATCAAGTTTTATTTCAAATCAAAATTTTGTAAAACTAGTTATTTAATAGTTTGAATATTTCATTCGCTTTGCTGCGACGATAACCACCAGCACTACAGATAACAACATCGTGTATATGCACGCTTCCCATGAGTATCATCACTCGTTTAGGCGTTTGTGTAGGGAGTTGGAGGATCAAGTGGCTTTTTGTTTTGTGACTTTAAAACCTTGGGTGATGTCACCTAGATGCTCTACATCAAACCTCTTTCCATCTAATTCAATGACGTTCCCATTTTCACCTACTTCTTTAACAGTATATGTAACTTCAGAACCATCATTGTTAAATTTTTGTAGATGTGTAAATATATGTTTCCAATTATTTGTCGCATTTAATTCGACTGTTTCTACTTCATTCCCATTTGCAAATAGAGGTAATCTTTGTACTGTTACCGGTATCACATCAATTGCTTTTCCAGCAGGAATGTCAATTAAATCAGTATTGCTGTGTTGTATATTTGTGGTGTAAAGCCCTTCGTCTTGATTACCAGTAATATCACCAGCAGCATAGTTTTGCAACACTATCTTCCGTTATATAATACTCATACGTCGAAAGGATCCTGCCTGCTACGCATAGTCATATTGTTCTCTAAATATATGCTCGCCAGTTATTCCGCTGCGCATTCAATTCAACTGTTTCCTACAACTTCATCATAGATTGTCAGTAACATTTCTATAACAGCATAGTCAAAATATGTAAGTTGTATATTTCCGATGTAAAAAGTAACTTGGACTGATGATTTGCGCCTTACCTACCCACTTCTTTACAACTGGAATATCAATAATGGAACGGTTGATAATCATGTCAGCGACTCTTGTATGAACATATTCTGTCTTATATCCATTTACAGGTACTTCTTCAATCGTATAGATTAATAATTTCGTGTCCATCATTTGCATCAAATCTTGGATGACCTACAAATTCCACTTTCCCAATCCTGTTCTTTCGTAACTTGGATTGTACCTACAACAACTCCATCTGCCAAAGATTTGCGCCAATAGAATCCGTGTCGCAACTTCGATGATTGTTGGTGCTGCAGTAGCTTGAGCGTCTTCTTCAAGAGAGTATCAACTTCATCAAGACCTGCAGTGTATACGCTGCATAACTTGAGTCATTTGCATCTAATGCGTCCGATTCGGCGACGAGCTCATTTAATTCCTCTTCATCATAGGAAACTGAGATCTTCTGAATCAATGTATTAACATTCAACATCACTGGTGTGGATGTGCGGGACTAGGCGTTCACGGAATAACAATATTAGGATATTCATTCCAGAGTTTTTCACTACTTTAATAATGATAATAGAAATATTATTAAAGATAAAAGATCTTTCTTCACTTTTCAGAACCAGTGGTAACAGTCTTAAATCTGAAATAACCATGAAGATGCAAAGAGATCTTCATTAATGATTTCTTGTGCTTGGCCGTATAAAGTGATCTCATTTCCATCTTGATCGTATCTTGGTAAATTTGCTTGTCTATATTCCCAAAACATTCTGATAATCTAATATGATTCCATCTCTTTTGTTGACCCAGTAGATGGATTCGTTGTTTGAATATCTAACTCCTCTCCATTGGCGAACAAATGCAGCAGAGCAGATGGCCTATCATTTTGCCAGTCAACGACTTTTAAATAATATCTCTATTTTTCATTTTGGTTGATTGGTGTTGTATGGGGTTGTTGTACCCAGCAGCTGTAGTTGTTGTGGGTGCTGGTGTAGTCGTATCAATCGCATTAACAGAATGGTTAACACTCAATAACATTATAAAAGCTGCATAAGATTACAAATATCTTTTGAAGTTTTCTCATATTCATTTCGATATAGCCTCCCCTGTTTTTCATAAATGAGTGTGGACATCCTTAATTTCCATTCACAAATTGATATTTTACAGGAATAATTCCTTAATAAACACACGTATTTCAGATAAAAGAAACAAAGTCATACATAAGTACCACAATATTTATCTATCAATATTCTACTTTGTAAAATATTTCTATGTACACTGTAACGCTCACATCTTAAGATTTTCTTATAAAGGTTGATTTATGTAACAAATATTACGGAAATGTTGATGTATGAAACTACATTTTTTTACATAATACTACAGCCTTCTTATCATTCTCATTTTTGTCATTAAGTATACAACTAGAATTTTATCGTTAATTATCACTATAAAAACAACATAAAGTTGTATTTTTCAATTTATATGAATATAAAAAGACAACAACGTGCTATGTTGTTCTCTCTAGATTGAAAGCAATTTCTTACTTAGCCATTGCTGCTACTTCAGCAGCGAAGTCATCCTAGCTTCTTTTTCAATACCTTCACCTACGATGTACTTAACGAACTTAACAACTTCAGCGTTGTTTTCCTTTAAGTACTGACCGCACTTGAGGCTTGAGTCTAAGAAGTATTCCTGGTCAACTAAGCACATATCCTGTAATGCCTTTAGATACACGACCTTCGATGATTCCAGCCTTAACCTTTTTCGAGGCTTGTTTGCAAGAGCTTTGGATCATTTGCCATGATTCCTTCTTGAACTTCACGTTCATGAGCTACAACTTCCTGTGGCATTTCATTACGTGATACATATGTTGGGTTCATAGAAGCAACCTGCATTGCCATATTCTTAGCAACTTGAGCATCTGCAGTACCCTTAACAACTGTAACAGCAACGATACGTCCACCCTGGTGTGTATAAGAACCGAATAATTCATCATCGCTCTTTTCAACGATTTCGAATCTTCTTAATGTAATCTTTTCTCCGATAATAGCAACTGCAGCAATGAATGAATCATTCAATGTGCCTTCTGCTGTAGGAAGAGCTAATGCCTCTTCAACAGTCTTAGCGTTAGAATTGAAGATTGTCTTAGCAGCTTCATCTAATAAAGCTAAGAAACGATCATTCTTAGCAACGAAGTCTGTTTCAGAGTTAACTTCTAATACAACAGCCTTGTTACCTTCGATTAAGATCTTAGCTAAGCCTTCAGCAGCAATTCTGCCTTCCTTCTTAGCAGCCTTAGCAATACCCTTTTCACGAAGCCAGTCAATAGCCTTCTTTGTATCGCCATCGCATTCTGTAAGAGCCTTCTTACAGTCCATCATTCCTGCGCCTGTTAATTCACGCAATTCTTTTACTTGAGCAGCTGTGATTGCCATTTTTACTAGCCTCCTCAGTAGCTGGTGCTGTTGTAGCTTCTGCTTCAGCAGCTGGACGTGCTGTCTGACGGTTTCCGTTAGCGTCTCTACGGAATACACGGCGTTCGCCATTGTAGTTTCCACGACGTTGAGCCATCTGCGCACGACGTTCTTCGAACTTCTGTCTTCTCTTACGTTCATATTCAGCAGCCTGCTGTTCAACGTTGATGATTACATCCTTCATTGTGATATCTTCAGCTGTCTCATCTTCTTGGTGAGCAACTTCTAATACACCACCCTTAGCTTCTAAGATAGCGTCAGCAATTACGCTTACCATTAACTTGATAGGGACGTACTGCATCGTCATTTTGAAGGGATTGGGAAGTCTACTAAATCTGGATCAGCATTTGTATCGATTAAAAGCGAATACAGGGATGTTTAGCTTACGTGCTTCAGCTACTGCGTTGTGCTCTTCTAATGGGTCTACAACGAAGATTGCATCTAGCAACTTCTTCATTCCTTGATACCGCCAAAGGAAGTTTTCAAGTCTTTCCTTCTTCTGTAAAGAGAACTGCTTGTTCCTTCTTTGTGTAAACTGCTAACTGTCCATTTGCTTCCATTTCTTCAATCTCTAATAACTTCTTGATTGACTTCTGGATTGTGCGGAAGTTAGTCATTGTTCCACCTAACCATCTCTGGTTGATGTAGAAGCTTCCACTTCTTAATGCTTCTTCAGAATTGTTGCCTGAGCTTGCTTCTTAGTTCCTACGAATAAGATCTTTCGCCATCTTCAGCAATCTTCTTTAAAGCATCATAGGCTACTTCTAATTTAGCCTGTGTCTTTGCTAAGTCGATGATATATACACCATTCTTAGCTGTGTAGATGAACTGCTTCATCTTTTGGGTTCCACTTGCGTGTCTGGTGACCAAAGTGTACGCATGTTCTCTAACATTTTCCTCATTGAAACAACAGTCATATTTTCTATTTACCTACCTTTCCGTTGTTTTTCCACCACAGTTTTCGAACACCATCAACATACGGCATGTTCATAGCGAACCCATATGCACGGGATAATGAATTCACTGTGTGAGAAGTACATCTTCCTTTTGCATGACAAAAAGTACAAAGATGCCATTCATGATATTAGCATAAAACCCTATAGAAGTATAGGGTTTTATACAATTTTTCTATCATAAACAGCATCCCTGTCCTCAACCTCAATTATTTTCTCTAACATAATAGTCTTATCTTTCAACTTTTACTATTCTATTCGCATAGCGTTGAAGATTTTCTATTAGTGCAAATAATTAATACTATCTTATTTTTAAGTAATGGTAGGATTTCATCAAAAGCCTTTGTCTCTGTATCAGTGTCCATAGAGCTGTTGCTTCATCCAAGATAATAACATCACATCTTTGCAATTAGAAATTAATCTTCCCTAATACAATTTTCTGCTTATCACCACCAGATAGATTTGTTTCCATCAGACGTGAGGTTTTAGATTTTTCTTTTTCCAACAAATTTATCAAAAATGACATTTTTACGTATTCTTGATTTGCATCAGCATTTAATTCAATATTATCTTTTACCGTGCCATTAAAAATTGAATTCATTTGCGATATATATGCCACTCTCTTTCGCAGTGAAGATAAGAATTTTCTTTTGCTCAATTCCATTGAAGAAAAATATTATTTCGCATCCACAAAACCCATTAATGATTTTACAAAAGCTTGATTTTCCCAGTTCAGTTTCTCCAGAAATAAATACAATATCACCTTGGTTAAATGTCATATTTATATTTTGGATTAAGATATTCTTTTTGTATTGAATTGTCGTTCCTTTAAATTCAATATTTCTAATATGATCAATTCATCTCCACCCATTCTCTCGAATTATTTTTCAATATCATTTGTCAGAATTCAAAAGAAGCATTCACATCTTTCATATTTACATTTAATGACATCAAATCATTAAATGCACTCAAAACAGATAACAATAATCATAATATCAAACAGGAACATTGACATATCTATACTATTATTTGCAGTGAGATTGCTAATACCAAGTACATGACATACTGAAGATTTGTAATAATACTATTTAAAACATAATAGAAATTTCCTGCATATGTATTGATATCTGTTGTTACACAATGAATATCATGTACATTTTGATTTAGGATACTTTGTATTTTTGCTAGAACTACCAAATTGTTTAATAAATTCAACGTTATTAAAAAAATCGAAATATTGTCCATAAAGCGTGAAGCACATACATCTTGAAGAATCTTACTTTTCTTAGATAGCTGAATATTTAGAACTTTGTATCCGTTATACTGAATTACTAGCAACAATCCCAGTATTCCAATTAACAACAAACTATCTTTTGCAATCAACACCAAGCATAAAAATAATCATTAAAAATTGTTTTAATATAATCTGGAATTGTTGTAAGGAATAAAATCCGCAGAAGTTATATACTGCTGACCAATTCTTTCAATATAGTATGCGGCACCTTTTTCATTGTATTTTTGGCATATTACCATTGTTAATTCATTAAAAATTTCCATATTGATATTCTGCTTATATTTTATAATCGCTTTACTCCTCTTAATTTGAATGAGTTAGAAGATTGATTAGCAGTGTAACAACAATAATCACAAAAATGATCAGATATTTTTGATTTCCTAAATCGCCATCAATAACCTTCGAAACTGTAATTGGTAATACGAGATGCTAATAAAGACTTGAATAATAACAAAATTGTAATTACACCAACATATTTACCATTATCATAATTAGCCGAAAACTACATTTTTCAATTTCATAAAAATGTCCCCTAAACACTATTCAAAATTGGTTATATCAATCAACTCTTCTTTATAAATGATTTTAGTACCAAATCTTATATATATATATATATATATTTCCCAATATTATTTTTGAAAATGTTAAATTATTTACTTGATATTTGAAAAATATTTTCATTATCGTACCGATATATCTTGAAGGATATTTGAAAATTCTTAAGAATAGTGCGACCATATAATTTATACGTAAAAAGATGACCATATACCTAAATACTAGTACCAGTATTCTATAGTCATCTCATATCAGAATCACAATTTATTCTTTGACAACAAGCTCTTCGCTAGTTTTACTGCAATATCGAAATACAGGAATCTTGCATCACTTTCGTTATCCCCTAAGGATACGTGGTAGCCCACTCTAACTTACTTAGATCATCTGCAGTATATAAGAATTGATATAACTCATATCCTCTAAAATCTGTTACTGCCTGCAAGGCTGCACATTCCATTTCTACACAGATACAACCTTCTTCAACACGTTTATTTTTCTGATTGACTGTCTCACGATAGAAACAATCCGTTGTCCATGTTTTACCAAAGATATAATCAACACCTAGTTCATCGAAATAGTCTGGCAATTACATTCGCATTCTTCATACTAATATAATCACTTGCTGGAGCGTAGTGATAACTGACACCTTCATCACGATATGCATGACGTTGGAATAATGCAATCACCTTCTGGAATTTGTACCAGTGCACCACATGAGCCAAAGATAATAAACTTCTTTACACCAAAGATAACTGAAATTTCTTCAATGAGTCCACTAGCACCGACTGCACCTACTTCATTTTGATAGATACCGATAGTTGTGTCTTTATAACAGTAAACCGCATGTTTCCCACTGGCAGATCCTGGCATTTTTTCCATAGGTAGTTCTGTTAAATCTCCAGAAGAGATGAGTTCGTTCATTACCTTATGAGAGAAGATACCAATACAAACATCTAACGTTACTGAACTTCGTGGGTATAATTTTTCTGGTGAAATAAATACATCGCTCGTATCAAATGAGTCTGTAATCATATTTACCTCTTTCTTACTTTGCACTCTTAGAGTGTGGATGTGCTTCATCCACGACTTTGCGAAGTCGATCTTGTGTTACGTGAGTATAGATTTGTGTCGTACCAAGATTTTCATGACCCAGTAATTCTTGTACGATACGTAAATCTGCACCATTATCCAACATATGTGTCGCAAAACTATGACGTATCATATGGGGATGGATATGGATTGGAAGGTTTGCGTCTTCCCCTGCTTTTTCACAGATGAGTTGGATACTTCTAGCGGAGATAGGTCTACCATTTTGATTCACAAAGAGAATATCGTGTTCTTCTACCTTCTCCATGAATGTCCCTCTTGCATTATCCATATAGTATTGGATGAGTTGTCTACATCGTGGATAGAATGGAACCATTCTTTCTTTGCTTTCTTTACCAAGTACTGTTAAAAAGCCTTCTGCTAGATTGATGGATGATATTTTTAAACCTGCACATTCACTGACACGTAAACCACATGCATACATAACTTCGATGATACAGCGATTGCGTATCTGTACAGGATCATGTAAATCAAATTGATTTAACATCGTTTCCATTTGGTCAAACGTTAAAAATTCAGGAAGCTTACGATGGATAGAGCCACCCTTAAAGATACGTACTGGATTGGCTTTGATTCCTTCAAAGCGATTTAAGTATCGATAAAAAGATTTTAGAGAAGAAAGATTGCGGGCATAACTACTATTAGAAAGTGGCTTACCACCAATCTCACCATCTCGTAATTGTGTAAAGTAATCACTGACATCTGTTTTTGTGACATGCTCAAAAGAATCGATGTGATGTTTGCGAAGATATTCTAGAAATCTCTCTACATCACGGCGATATGCATTTTCTGTATCTTTTGATCCCGTGCGAACACGGGCAATCTGTCGCAAGAAACGATCCAATGATTTCTCAAAGTCCATTCTTCTCTTTTAACTCCTGAATGATTTTTAAAGCTTGTGGAGCGTAGGCAGCTTTACGATCTTTCTTCTTCACTTCACCTTCTAGATGCATAATTCCAAAGTTTGCGTTCATTGGTTGGAAGTGATTTGGATCGGCGTGTGTAATATAGTGTGCCATTGCGCCCATCATTGTATTTACACCAAGTACCACTGGTTCTTCACCCTTTAGTACATGGGCCATATTAATACCTGCTAGCATTCCTGATGCGGCGGATTCTACATATCCTTCGACACCTGTCATTTGTCCTGCAAAGAATAAATCATCTCTATCTTTGAACTGATAGGTTTCACGTAGATAGATTGGTGAGCAGATATACGTATTTCGATGCATGACGCCATAGCGTACAATTTCTGCATTCTCAAGTCCTGGTATCATCTGAATAATACGTTTCTGTTCTCCCCATTTTCAGGTGTGTTTGGAAACCGACGATATTGTACAAGGATGCTTGTGCATTATCTTGACGTAACTGTACCACTGCATAAGGACGCTTCTTACCTTCTTGTTCAAGTCCTACTGGTTTCATCGGACCAAAGAGTAAGGTATCTCTTCCACGTTTTGCCATGACTTCAAATGGCATACATCCTTCAAAGAATACTTCTTTTTCAAAGGCATGTACTTCCGCTGTTTCTGCTTGGATTAATTCCATGTAGAAAGCGTCGAATTCTTCGCGTGTCATAGGACAGTTGATATAATCTGCCTCACCCTTATCGTAACGTGACTTCTTATAGGCTTTATCAAAGTTAATCGATTCTGCTGTTACGATTGGAGCTGCCGCATCATAGAAATAACAATAACGATCATCAATTAAAGTACTGATGGCTTTCATCATTCCCTTCAGAACTTAACGGTCCTGTTGCGATAATGGTTGGTCCATCAGGAATCTTCGTTACTTCTTCCGCAATCACTTCAATATTTGGATGATTGCGTACCATTTCTGTAACTTCCCTAGCAAACTTTTCACGGTCTACTGCTAGAGCACTACCTGCTGGAACCTTATTGTTATCAGCTGCTTGCATAATCAATGAGCCAATCTGACGCATTTCCTCTTTCAAAACACCGACCGCATTTGTAAGTGCGTCAGAGCGTAATGAATTGAACATACCAGTTCCGCAAAGTCATCGCTATGATGTGCTGGTGAATGCTTTCACTGGCTTCATCTCATAGAGACGAACTTTAAATCCTCTTTTGGCTAATTGATATGCGGCTTCACATCCTGCTAAGCCTGCACCGATTACAGTTACATCCATTGGTTATTCCTCGTTTTTCTTTGTACGTTTTGTTGTTGTCTTTTTGGTTGTCTTCTTAGCAGCTCGTTTTCTTAGTGGCTGCTTTCTTTCAGTAGTCTTCTTTGCGGCTGTCTTCTTTGTTGTCTTTTTAGCAGTTGTCTTTGTTCCTTTTCTGCCTTTAGCTTTATCCTTCTTGGAAACGATACGTTCTCCTTCTAGATTTTCCATATAATGACACTTAGGGAAAGTTTGAACAACCTAAGTATGTTCCATAACGACTCTTACGTTTTAATAGTTCACTGCCACAATCAGGGCACATTTTGGCCCTGTTGGTTCTGGCTTTTCTTTTTCTGGTTTATCAATTTGTCTAGTATATCGACACTTAGGGAAGTTTGAACAAGAGATAAACTTACCAAATCTACCTGTACGATAGACAAGCTCTCCTCCCACAATCTGGACAAAACTTCACCAACCTTTTCCAACTCTTTCTTTTTCCATGTTTTTCGTATGCATGTTCTAGGAGTGGTTTGGGAAACGATTATAGAATTCTTTTAGTGTTGCGACTTCTTCTGCTGTACCATCCGCAATTTCATCTAATGTAGATTCCATCTTTGGCAGTATAGCGAACATTGATGATATCTTTAAAAGAATTCATCAAGTTTCTCTGTTGTTAGGAATACCCTGTTCTGTCGGTTTGAAATACTTTTTGTACGACTACTTTCGAAGTCTTCTCTAGTGTTACGTAACCTCTTGCTTGAATTGTATCGATAATCATCGCATATGTAGAAGGTCTACCAATTCCATCTTCTTCAAGTGCCTTTGATTAACTTGGCTTCCGTATATCTTGCTGGTGGTTCTGTAAAAGTGTTGGTTGGCTTTCAGCTCCTTTGCAGCGATTTGTTCTTGTTCTTCAAAGGATGGTAAAACGACATCCTTACCAGATTCATATTCACCATATACCTTTAAGTAACCATCAAATTTCATCGTACTTCCAGAAGCTGTAAAGTCGTATCCATTTTGACTGAGTGTTAATGTAAGTGAATCATATTTTGCTGCAGACATTAAGGATGATAGAGCACGTGCATAAATTAATGCATATAACTTATATTGTTCACTTGTTAAATGTGCCTTTAACTTTTCTGGAGTATTGGCAAGACTAGTAGGACGAATTGCTTCGTGAGCGTCTTGAGAATTTGAATCATTACTTACATGGTATGTACCTAAATACTGCTTTCCATATTCATTTTGAATCAGTTCTCTAGCACCATTTACATATACATCTGATAGACGTGTACTATCTGTACGCATGTAAGTGATTAAACCTTCTTGTCCATTTCCTACATCCACACCTTCATATAATCTTTGTGCAATTGACATCGTACGTTTAGCAGAGAAAGGAAAGTTTTGTGGAAGCTTCCTGCTGAAGTGTACTTGTAATAAATGGTGGACGTGCTTCACGCTTACGTGTAGTGGACTTGATATTAGACACAACAAAATTACCCTGACATGCATCATATGCTTTCTGGGCTTCTTCTTGTGTTTTTAATTCTGCTTTTTTACCATTGATCTTTGCAAGACTAGCCGAAAAACTCAATCTTATCTTTATAAAACTTCGCATCCAATGTCCAGTATTCTTCTGGGATAAATGCTTGGATTTCTTTTTCGCGTTCAACAACTAACTTTAACGCTACTGATTGTACGCGACCAGCAGACTTGGAGCGAATCTTATTATGTAATAGTTTTGATAACTTAAAACCGATAATACGGTCTAAGATACGTCTTGTTTCTTGGGAGTGTACAAGATCCATATCAATTGCACGTGGAGATTGGAACGCTTCTTGTACTGCATTTTTAGTAATTTCATGGAACGTAACACGGTCGATTGCGTCTTCATCTAGTCCTAACTCTTGCGCTAAATGCCAACTGATAGCCTCACCTTCACGGTCCGGGTCGGTTGCCAGGTACACACGCTGTGCTTTGGCAGCTTCTGCGCGCAGTTCTTTCACTGTTTCCTTTTTATCCTTTGAAATCTCATATGTTGGCGCAAAATCATTTTCTACATCAACACCAAGACCCTCTTTTCCTCTTGTTGCAAGATCTCGAATATGTCCCTTACTAGAAATAACGGTATAGTCTTTTCCTAAGTATTTTCCAATCGTCTTTGACTTTGATGGTGACTCCACAATCACTAAGTTTTTCATTTTCGTTCCTCCTTGTGCAAAATTCTTTTCCAAGAATAGCCGAAAAATTCTGATTTTTCAATCATCTTTTTTCGGAATCATTTCTTTTATCTGTATCGTATCGTATAAAATCTGTGCTCCATCCGCAATTAATTTGTTACAACCCATCCCTTGTTCACTACGATATAAATGAGGGAATACATAGATATCCTTATCTAATGCGATCGCTTCATTTACTGTACACATCGTACCCTGAACGTATCTTGGCCGCAATCACAATTACACTTTCTCCAAGCGCTGCTAGAATACGATTGCGCCATGGGAAGTGATGCTTGCGTACACCCGTACCGGATGGATATTCACTCAATATTAAATCTGTTTTCTGTAACTGCTCATAGAGATGTTCATTTTCATATGGATAGTGAATATCTAAGCCACTACCAATAACCGCAATCGTGTGACCACCTTGCATTGCCTTGGTATGTACATATCCATCCACACCTTTAGCAAGTCCGGATACTAACACAAAACGATTGTTTAAGTTCATGACGCTTTCTTCAACTAACCACTTTGCGTAACTGTTCATTTCACGACTTCCGATAATCGTTAGCATAGGTTTACGCAATAACGAAATATCTCCACAATAAAATAAAACCCATGGAGGAAAGCGTAATTTTCGTAAACTATCAGGATACTCACTGTCGTAAATTGTAATATACGGGTCTTTGATTGGAATGTCAATTGCTTGTACATCATCTTGTAAAGCTTTCGCAATCTTATCCCAATCTCCTTGGTACATAACTGATAGTGTAGCTAATTTTTTTCTTTTGTCCATATAAAAACTCTCCTACCTATTTATAGAAGAGTTTCTTGATTGTTCCCTAGAACAATTTTATCTTCATGTATTCTTCCCTAACAGGGCCAAAAACTCTTGCGATGAATCTTGGTAACTCCATAGGTTCTTAAGGCTTCCAGATGTTGCTTGGTTGGATAGCCTTTTGTGTTTGGCAAAGCCATACTCTGGAAAATTCTTTATCATACTCTAACATTGCACGGTCTCTTGTAACTTTCGCAAGAATACTTGCGGCTGCGATAGAGATAGATTTTTGATCACCCTTTACAAGTGGAATGATTTCTTTTCCTTCAATCAGTAATGGCATCGCATCCGTTAATACAACTTCTGCGTTAGAATGGATAGCGATTTGTTCCATTGCAAGTTGATCTGCACGATAGATATTATGCTTATCAATTTCTTCTGGTGTTACCTGAATGATTTCAAACCAGAGTGCATCTTCTTGAATCTGTTCAAATAACGCATCACGTTTCTTTTCACTGATAGATTTGGAATCGTAGATATCTGGATTTTCATATCCAATGGGAAAGATGACACCTGCAACTGTTAAGGGTCCTGCAAGTGGTCCTCGTCCCGCTTCATCAATACCAACAATCACTTTTTCAAGTGGCCAATATTGATGTTCATATTCATTCGGACAGACTTTCTGACTCTTCATTTACTCTCTCCAATGTTAATCTACCTAGTTTTCCCATGGCGTAGTTCTGTTAAGAATAACTCTGCAGCACGCTTTACATCCAGTTCACTATCTGCCTTTAGTAAGTTTCTCTTTTTGGCAATTGCTTTTAACATACCATTTGGATTGACTTCACCACTTTCATAAATTTCTTCCAATAAATTTGGATAGAGATCTTGAATATAGTGAATGGCATCCATAGCTACCATCTTACGGTCTAAAATATCATCATTGATTGAACCAAGTGCCGCAAGTAAAGAACCTGTCTTTTCATCATCAAACTTAGGCCATAGTACACCTGGTGTATCTAATAAATCTAAGTTTGGATCAGCGTGTAACCACGTTAAGGAGCGTGTGACACCTGGCTTTATCTGCTGCCTTTAATGAGTTCTTCCCATTGATACGGTTAATCATCGTCGACTTACCGACATTAGGGATACCACAAGCCATCGCACGAACTGCACGTGGGCGTATTCCTCTAGCAATCTGTTTCTGACGCTTTTCTTCCATTAATTTAATCGCTTCACGGATGATCTTTTTACCACATTGCGAATCTTTCATTAAATCCAAGGCAAGACATGCATTCTCACCTTGGCTAAGATACTCTACCCACTTCTTGGTTTGTACTGGGTCTGCCATGTCAATCTTTTGATAGAACAATTAAAGCGAGGTTTCCCCTGTGCCATCTGCTTTAACATCGGATTGACAGATGCCTCAGGAATTCTAGCATCGCGTAACTCTATCAACATATCAACTGACTTCAAACGCT